>JADMIO011631481.1_pt1 | contig 127294 bp, 91 predicted proteins | sample 8958161 | NCBI WGS metagenome assembly JADMIO01 (sample SAMN16585339, study PRJNA669376) | soil metagenome | isolation source: Crop rotation soil | place: USA: Cullars Rotation, Alabama | collected 2011
CCGCGACAACTTGTCCACGTGGAATTCTAAGCTTAGGATCCCAATGTGCTGGAAAGGGGCGGCAAACGCGATCAGCAGGCATCCGGTGAACAGATAGAGCAACCGGAAATTCCATTTCGGCAAGGGCCGCGAATTCGTCATCAAACTTCCCAGATGGAACGGCCCGGCAGTTGAATAAGTGTTCATCGCAACGCGTGAAGGCAACATGGCACATTCCATCTAACCCCGAATGGGCGTTCGGAGGTCGCAAGTTTTTCGGTCAACCATCATGCTAACATTTTAGCATGATGGGCTGGGGGAATTCAAGCCGAAAGTTCACTGCAACGTGTGAACAGATGGTCTCAATTCAGAAGCAAAGCACGGTCGGAGTCTGTGGACTTCGGCGAGCTCCCTTCGGGTCTGAGCCTCAGGGTCGAAGACAGTCGAGTCGCACACGAAAGTGACAAGAAACACTCGAGCACGGGTCATCAATCGATGATGACTTCAACCGGCGGTGCGCGTGAGCGTGCGGAAGCGTTCGAGGAGGTCTTTGGTGACCGGGCCTGGTTTGCCTTCGCCGATCTTGCGGCCGTCGAGGCTGATGACGGCGACGACTTCGGCTGCGGTCCCGGTCAAGAAGCATTCGTCGGCGACGTAAATGTCGTGACGCGTGAGCGAGACTTCCTGCACGCTGCGGCCTGCTTCGCGCGCCAGCTTGATGACAGCGTTGCGGGTGATACCTTCGAGTATGCCGGCGTCGCAGGGGGGCGTTTTCACGACACCATCTTTGACGATGAAAATGTTGTCGCCAGTACACTCGGCGACTTCGCCCTTGTGGTTGAGCATGAGGGCTTCGGCACAGCCTGTGTCGGTTCCCTCAATTTTCGCCATGATGTTATTGAGGTAATTAAGCGATTTGATGCGTGGCGAGAGCGCGCCAGGATGGTTGCGCAGCGTGCTTGCGGTGATCAACTTCATGCCGTTGGCGTAGATCTCGGGCGGATACATCGTAATCGAATCGGCGATGATGATGACTTGCGGATTGCTTGTCTTGCGGATATCGAGCCCCAGCTCGCCGGCGCCGCGAGTGATGACGAGACGAACGTAACCGCCGTCGAGTTTGTTGGCCGCCACCGTGTCTTCGACCGCCTTCGTCATAGCGGCCTTCGTCATCGGGATTTCGAGGCGGATGGCGTTCGCGCTTTCGTAGAGGCGGTCGATGTGCTCGCCTAGTAGAAAGACTTTGCCGCCGTAGACGCGAATTCCTTCGAAGACGCCGTCGCCGTAGAGCAAGCCGTGATCGTAGACGCTGACGGTCGCGTTCTCCTTCGGGACGAGTTTGCCGTTGATGTAAACCTGTTTCGACATATGGCAACCGTATCGGGTCGAGGAAATTCAATCGAGTGACGGCAGAGACAGTGTTCGAGCGAGTCGGCCGCTGTTGAGGGCGAGCCCAGACGTTCGACAGTCGCCCGCCGACGCAGGTTCGCGGGCATGGCACCCCTTTGAGACTGGGTGCCGATTCAGCTCTCGCCGGGGGACTGGCGATAGGCCAGCGGCACACAACCGGAAGAGGATGCGACGGCGACTGGTTACGCCGCGGCGCTCATCGTTTCGATGCGTCCCTCGGCCAATCGCACGGTGCGGTGGGCCTGGTTGGCAATCGATTCGTCGTGCGTGACCATGATGATAGTGAGCTGTTCCAGTTCGTTCAAGCTTGCCAAAAGCCCGCTGATTTCGCGTCCCGTGCGGTTGTCGAGGTTGCCGGTCGGCTCGTCGGCGAGCAAGACTTGCGGCCTCGAAACGAGGGCACGGGCGATGGCGGCGCGCTGCATTTCGCCACCGGAGAGTTCCGAAGGCTTGTGTTTCATGCGGTGATCGAGGCCGACCTTTGAGATCATTTCGCGGGCCCGATCCTGGCAGGCGCGGCGGTTTTTCCAATAGTTCCACAGAGTGTGTCGAATCATCAGCGGCGCGAGCACGTTTTCATACAGGCTGAGTTCAGGAAGCAGGTGATAGAACTGAAAGATGAATCCGAATACGCGATTGCGAAGCTGGTCGCGCGTCTTGGCAGGGAGATCGTCAATGCGCTGACCATCGAACAGAATCTCGCCGACGGTCGGCGTGTCGAGCAAGCCCATCAAATGCAAGAGCGTGCTTTTGCCCGATCCGGACTGGCCGATGATCGAAAGAAACTCTCCCTTACGCACCGAAATGTTCAAACCGCGCAAGACGGGAACGCTGTGCTCGCCTTTGCGATACGACTTTTCGATCGCCACGGCGGAGAGTTCAGTCGCCGGCATGGGAATGCTTTCCCGCGCGAACGACTTCTTCGCATGTGCGGCCTGGTTCGATTTCTCAGCGACATTGACGGCCATATCTTCCCTCTCAGGCTATTCGTATCTCAGAGCTTCGACCGGATGGAGTCGTGCCGCGCGACGGGCGGGCAGAATGCTCGCCAGCACCGCGATGGCCATTGCACCGACCGCGACCCACAGAACCATTTGCGGATGGACCATCGTGGGGATTTCGGGAAAGTAATAGATCTTTTCATCGAAGACCTTGCGACCGGTGATGAACGTAATCGCGGCTTCGATCTGATTGATGTATCGCACGAACAGCAGGCCGAGGACGACGCCCACTCCGCTGCCGACGATTCCGAGCGCCAGTCCATACGAGAGGAAGATGCTCATCACTCCGCTCGAACCGGCGCCGAGCGCCTTGAGAATGCCGATGTCGCGCGTCTTCTCGACGACGATCATGTAGAAGATCGCGAGGATGCCGAAGCCGGCCACCGCGATGATGAGGAACAGCAGCACGTTCAAGATGGCCGATTCAACTTCGACGGCGGCCAGCAGCGGTCCCTGCTTCTGTTCCCAAGTGCGCACCGTGTACGTGCCCGCGGGAAAGACGGCCTTCAGTTTGTCGACGGCTGTCTCGGCGTCCTTGAAATCTTTGAGCTTGATTTGGATGGAGGTGATGCGGCGTTGCCCGTCGGGGGCAATCATGCCTCGCGCTTTCTGCAGCGTTTCGAGATTGCAGAAGACGAGGCTCGAGTCGTACTCGCTCATGCCGCTTTTGAACGTATCGACGATGGTCGCGTTGAAGTGCGCCGGCCCCGGGGCGCGGCCCGCGGTGACGGTGCTGATCTTCACGTTATCGCCGGGTTGGGCCATCTTCACGATATGCACCTGGCCCGTCGTGGGATCTTCGTCGGGGAAACCGATGAGTCCCAGACCGATGATGACGCGACCCGTTAAGGGAGCATCGGGATCGATGGTGCTCGTAGTCTCCTCTGCGAGATCGTTGCCTGGCCCGCCGGTGAGGAAGGGATTGCTCGAGTCAGGCTCTGTGGAGGACGGAGTTGTCGGTCGGGCGACAGTCTGTTGCGGCGCGGTGGCTACGTTCGTGTCGTCGCCGTCGTGCGCTTCATTGTCGGCCAAGGGATTGAAATTGGGATCGCTCGGCAGCTGGTCATCGCGCAATTGATCGCGAAACCATTGGCGCTGCTGATTCATCTTGTGCCGGTGGGCTTTGGCTTCTTCTGTGAGATTCCAACTGGGGGGTTCATCGCGCGACCGTAAGGCGGGGCGAATGATCTTCTTCCCCTCGTAAACGGGGTTGTACGAGTCGAGATAGTCGATGAGCGGCCCGACTTGTGCTTTTCCTTCGGGGTGCATTCCGACAAGAGTGCAGGGTCGGGTTTGCGACTGCCCCTGCCATTCGAAGCTGAGCATGCCGTAGATTTCGACGGTCGCCGTCATGCCGGCGATGTGTTCGCCCGCGGCCTGCCGGGCCAGTGCCATGTGCTTGTCGGCGTCGGCCACGCCGTTGAGGCTGTTCGATTCGATGAGGACGTCGGCGAGAATGCCGTGAATGCGGTCCCGCATTTCGGTGCTGAAGCCGGCCATGACGCTGTTGACGACGATCATGGTGGCGACGCCGAGCGTCACGCTGATGATGCTGGCAAGCGCAATATAGCGCGTGCGCAGGTATCTCAGGCAAAGCAGAACCTTGTACATACCGCCAATCCTTTGGCTGGAGCAGGTTGCTCTTCAAAACACTCTGGAGAGCGGGATCAATCCATCGTGTGTGCGGGAAGCATCGGGAAATGCGTGCGGGAGTTTAGCGAGAACCCAGGAATCCTGGAATACCCATTTTTCTGCTTCCGGCCGCTTTTCGGAACGCGGTAAACCAGACTGCCGGAATGATTTACCGCGGAGACGCGGAGACGCAGAGAAAGGCACGAAACGGCAGTTGATAGGGATTCGTTTCCAAGCCGTAAAGAGAGGGAGAAGATTTTATAAGGAAGGCAGGAATCCAGGATTGAATGAATGCATGTCCTCCTGGTTCCTTGGCTTCCTTATCGAAATTCTTCATTCTGAATTTGGTTGGGCCTTGGCGTCATTCTTTTTCTCTTTTCCTTCGCCCGGTTTTCCTTCGGGGCGGAGGAGGGGGAAGAAGATGACGTCGCGGATGCTGCGTGTGTCGGTGAGCAGCATCACAAGGCGGTCGATGCCGATGCCTAAGCCGCCAGCGGGGGGCATGCCGACTTTCAAGGCGCGGATAAAGTCGTCGTCCATCTTGGCCATCGACTCTTCTTCCGCAACGCCCGCCAACTGTGTGCGGAAGAGTTCTTCCTGCAGACGAGGGTCGTTGAGTTCGGTGTAGGCGTTCGCCACTTCCATGCCGGCGATGTACAGTTCGAACCGCTCGGCGACTGCCGGGTCGTTCTGCTTACGCTTGGTGAGCGGGCAGATGGAAGCCGGGTAATCGATGACGAAGACCGGTCCCTTCAGATGGTCTTCGACCGTCGCCTCGAAGACTTCGTTGATGACGACGTCGGCATGCACGCCCGCCGTTTCGATGCCGTGCTTCTTGGCAATCTGCTCGACCGCGGCCACGTCGTGCATGTCGCAGCCGGCGTGTTCGCGGAACAGGTCGGCATATTTGCGTCGCGGCCAAGGCGGGGTGAGGTTGAGGCTGTCGTCTCCCCACGGAATTGTCAGATCGCTCGAGAGCGCCTTGCGGGCATTGACGATGATCGCCTCGGTGAGGTCCATCATCGTCTCGTAGTTGCCGTACGCCTGGTACACTTCGAGCATCGTGAACTCGGGGTTGTGCGTGGCGTCGATGCCTTCGTTGCGGAAGACGCGGCCGATTTCGTAGACCCGCTCGATGCCCCCGACCATCAACCGCTTGAGATGCAGCTCCAGCGCGATGCGGAGATAGAGCTCCATGTCGAGTGTGTTGTGGTGCGTGATGAACGGTCGGGCCGCGGCGCCGCCGGCGATGGCGTGCAGGACGGGGGTCTCGACTTCGTGATAGTTCTGCTCGCGCAGCGTGCGGCGAACCGAGTCGATGATCGTCGAGCGCTTGAGCATCCGCGCAAGAACGCCCTCGTTGTAAATCAAATCGATGTAGCGCTGCCGCAGCAGCAATTCGGTGTCGCTCGCGCCGTGATATTTTTCCGGCGGCTGCACGAGCGATTTGGTGAGGATGGTGAGCTTCGCAACCTGCACCGAAATCTCGCCGGTGTTCGTGAGACGCAGCTTACCATCGACACCGATGACGTCGCCCAGGTCGAGCTGGCCCATCAGTTCCCATTGGTCGTCGGTGAGGTCGCCGCGGCTGAAGAGGAGTTGGATTGAACCGGTGTAATCCTGAATGTCATAAAATCGCAGCTTACCCGCTTTGCGACGCAGCATGATGCGGCCGGCGACGCGCACCTCTTCGCCGTCGATGCCCGCTTCTTTCGGTGCCATGTCGCGCGCGCGGTCGATGGCGGTATGCCCGTCGAACCGTTGACCGAACGGGTCATGGCCGAGGGCGACGATTTGTTCCAGTTTCTTCAGCCGTTCCTGTTCGAAACGGTCAGGCTTGGCGGACATGGGTTGGCGGTACTTTATTCAAGAAGAGAAATTGAGATTGAGAGGGACGAGGTGATTGCTCGACTTCACCCTCCCCCCAGCCCCTCCCTGAGAGGGAGGAGAGTTTACTAACGGGCAATTGTGACCTTTGGCGGATGTTCGGCGATCACTTCGCCAACGTCAATGGAACGCAATTCCAGTTCGCCATTATGCACTCGCTGCGGCGCCCTGCAGTTTTTCGGCCAGTTGCTGCACGATGTCGAAGAGCAGGGTGAGCGAGGCGCGGGATTCGAGTTCGGTGATCGACATCGGAGGGCTGATGCGGAGCACTTTACCGGCGAGAGGCCCAAGCAGGTGGATGCCGTCGCCGCCGGAGAGGCCGAGGTAGCACGCTTCGACGACCGCATTGGCGACTTGCTCTGGCGCGAGGTCGCCGACCGCGGCGCATTCGATGCCAAAGACCATCCCTTCGCCGCGCACTTTCGCAATCACGCCGGTTTCCTTCAGTCGGTCGAGCCCCGCGAAGAAGAACTTCGAAAGTCTTTGCGTGTGGTCGATGATCTCGGTCGATTCGAATTCATCGAGCGTGGCGAGGACGGCGGCGGCCGAAAGCGGATTCGCACTCCATGTGTCCGACGCTTCACCGTATTTCAAACTGCTCATCACGTCGCCGCGGCCGACGACCGCCGCGACGGGTACGCCGTTGCCCAGCCCCTTGCCGAGGCAGACAAAGTCGGGGGCGATGCCGTTCTTTTCAAACGCGTACATGCAACCGGTGCGGCCGAAATTCGCCTGCACCTCGTCGAGAATGAAGAGAATATCGTGTTTGCGGCAAAAGTCGGCGAGCATCTGCATGTAAGACGCAGGCGGATGGTAAGACCCGCCGCCGCCGAGGTAGGGCTCGGTGATGAGACAATTGAGTCGCTTGCCGTGTTCTTTCCAAAGCGCATCGAGCTCCGCCTGGTATTTTGTGAGGTCGATCTCGCGGCCGTACTTCGAAGTGTCGTCGATTTCGGCCATCGGGAAGCTGATGAATTTCACGCGCGGGTCGCGGTCGTGATCTTTCTCGCTGCCTGTGACGGCGCCGGCGAGCCCCTTCTTGCCGTGGAATCCGAAACGTGTGGCGATGATGAGGTCGCGAGTTTCATCGCGATGCAGGCACGCCCAGAGCGCTTTCTGCACAGCTTCGCTTCCCGACGCGGCCCACATCACCGTGTCGAGCTTTTCACCGCCGGCGAATGATTGCACGTTTCGCAGCAGGCGTTCGACGGCTTGCGTTTCGACTTCGGTGATCGCGTTGTACGCGGTCATGGTGACCGCTTCGAAGAAACCGTCCGCGCGGGACTTCGTGAAGTGCTCGGGCTTCCAGCCCATGTAAGCCGCGAAACGCTGCATCCAACGACAGGGGTTGTGGCCGAGATTGGCGACGAGCACGCCAGACGAAAAGTCGTACAAACGGCGACCTTCGGAAGTCCAATGAAAGACGCCGGCCGATTTCGCCAGGACCGCCTGGCTGGGAGTGAAGGTTCGCAGGGCGGCGGGCTCGCTTTCTGCGATAATGTCGCGGGCCGCGTTGGACGTTGGTTCGCCGGGGAAGTGGATTGGTTGGGTCATAATTGATTGCACTGGGAGGGAGGACCCACGAAAGCTGTCCGTGGGCTTGGAATCGCTACACTTTGCCTTCGTATAAGACGTCTGCTTTTGGTGAGCCGGGGCGGTAGAGGACGAGGCCCCCTTTCGCATCGTTGACACGCACGACGCAATCCGGTTCGCCTTGGTGCTGGCGTTCGAGGATCGCTTCGAGGGCCTGCACGGCCGCCACGGTTTGCCTGTCGGCCGCAATGTCGTTGTATGTGAGTTTGCGCACCTCGTCGAGTCGGGCAGGGCGGTTTGCCTTGTCGCCGCCGAATTCGACGTACGCCAACTCGCGCACGAACCGCTCGATGACCTCAATACCGTAGCCGCGCTGGACCCGCTCGCCCCACGGTTCGACAAACGAGCCGTTGTAGTGATTGTTGATCGAGTTTTTGAGCGTGATGGGCGTCTTTCCCTCGACCGTGCACTCGATGCCGCGCTTGCGTGAGTGACCGTTCCAGAGACCATTGTCGAAACGGAACTGCACTTCCTGCTCGACGTAGCCGGGGAAGTTGTCGGGTGTAACCCACGATGTGTGAATATCGAAGGCGGCTTCGCGACCCGAGTCGTACTCGTAAACCATGCGCATCTGGCAGCTGTCCCAGGTTGGGCCGTCCTGCGGACCGATGATGCCGCGTTGGCCGCTCGCTGTCACGGTCTTCAACCGGCCGGGGAACGAAAAGTCGATGAGCTTGATGTAGTGCACAGCGACGTAGGTGCCCGGGTTGCGTCCGGTGATCCATTCGGAGAACTGGCTGCCTGAGATTTGCTTCGGTTCGAGCAGCGTGCAATACCCGCTGTTGACGTGCTGCAGAACCTTGTCGTGGTAGAGCGTGCGTAGTTTTTTGTGGTCGGGGTCGAGTAGTTTGTGATAGACGACTTTTGCCAGTAGGCCCTTCTTGTCGGCAAGCGCTGTCAACTCGTCGAGTTCCTGCAACTTGAGGACGGAGGGTTTTTCGATGAGCAAATGAACGCCCGCTTCGAGAATCTTCTTGGCCGCTTCGAAATGACGGTCATCGGGCGTCGCAACGCAGGCGAAATTGACGCCGGACTTTAACATCTTGTCGACGGCATCGTCGCCGGCAAAGTTTTCGAAGCGGGAGATCTTATCACGCGCACTATCAAGGTACTTCTGGGCGCGGGAGCCGGTGCGAGTCGCGACGGCGGCGAGCGATACGTCAACGTCGCCGAACCGGCGGTCGTAGAGTCCAGCACTTCGTGCGCGCTCGAAGAACGGGCGATACGTCTCGTCGAAAATCATCCCCATGCCGACCATGCCGGCACGAAGTGTGTGCGTCGCAGGAGCTGAATTCATCCCGCGATTCTACGGGCTTTCGACGGTCGCGGAAAGCGAATGTCGAATGCCCGCCAGCGCGCTACTTCTTTTCCGCGGCAGCGGGCTTTGCCGCCCCGTTCGATTTGCTGACGAGCTTCGGCAAGAGACGTTCGGCGATCACGGCGCCGCCTCTTTCGAGAGCGACCAGAGTGGCTTTGGTTCGCCACGACCCAAATCTCCAAAAATGACTTTCGCGATGACATGAGCGCGGCCCGTTCATCATCCAGTGTCGCTATGATGCGGTCAAGAACTGCCTCCGATGGGTCGCAATGAGCGGAGAGAGGCTCTCGCTTGCAAGTGCCGAGTGCGTGTTCAACAATGAGACCGGCGGTATAAAAACACGAGAAATTTCGACGCTGTTTCAGGAGAGTGACCCGGTTCCCATGTCTGATAAGCCCCAAGTCCTCCTCAGTGCTTTTGCCGACGAAGCGGCGAATCGTAAGACGTCGGTCGAGCAGCTGTGTTCGCTCGCTGCGATTGGTTTGAAATACTACAGCCCGCGATTTCTCGACGTCGAAGGGAAGGGGCAGGTCAAGCACGTCGTCGAATTGAGCGACGGCGAGATCGAGGCACTCAAAAAGCTGCACGCCGAGTTCGGCATGCGCGTCACCGGCATCGGGGCGCGAATCGGAAAGATCAAACTGATCGACGTCGAAGACGGCTCGAAGAACAAATACGTGCCGTTCGACGAATACCTGAAGTCCGAGGTCGCCAAAACGATTCGCGTCGCGCTGGCCCTCGAGACCAAGCTCATTCGCGGCTTTTCGTTCTATCATCCGCAAGGGAAAGATGCGCGCGAGTTCATTCCGCAGGCGGTCGACCGGTTGGGAAAGATCGTCGACCTCTGCGCAAAGGACGGCTTAATCTACGGACTTGAGATCGAGCCGAACCTCATCGGCGAGACCGGTCCGCTGTTGGCGGAGTTGGCTCGACAGGTGAATCGGCCGAACATGCTGCTCATCTTTGACGGCGGAAACGTCGCGGCACAGAACAAAAACCCGGTGCAATGCTTTGGCGAATACCGCGAGATGCAACCGTATCTCGGCTGGATGCACATTAAAGACTACGCGATCGACCCGAGCCTCACCTGGACGGGGCACGTTGACGAAGAGCGGCTGAAGAATTTCGTCCCTGCCAACGCGGGCGACGCCGGGCACGAGTTGGTTCTGCGCGATTTGCGTAAACATCTCCCCGAACTGAGTGCTCGCATGCAGAAACTGGGAGCGCCCGGTTTCTTCCTGGAAGTCGAGCCGCACTTGAAGGGGGGCGGGCAGTTCGGCGGGTTCAGCGGTCCCGACGGCGTCGGCGTCGCAGTGCGGGCGCTTTGCTCGCTGTTGGATTACATCGGCATCGGTTACAAGCTACGCGACTTTGACGACATCCGCACATTGCGCGGATTTTAGTAGGGTGGGTGAAACCCACCGCTGTCGCGAGGGTGCCACTGCTGGCTTGACCAGCAGTGCTTTTGGAGTGTGTCGATCAGCAAAGGCAAACAGCGGTGCCGAACGGTCGGAAAGTTTCTGAGACCATGCCATTCGACTTCAACGCCGTGAAGGACTTGATGCGCTGCCCCAGATCGAAATCCGAACTGGTGCTCGATGGTAACGCGTTAATCAGCGCCGATCCTGATTGCAGGCTGCGCTATCAAATCCGAGACGGCATTCCGAGCATGATTCCCGACGATGCGGTCGAAATGGAAATCAACGAATGGTCGGTCGTCATGTCGCGCCACGGCCGCGATCCTCGGACCGGCGAATGTGCATCAGGGTCGTGACAAATCTCCTGAATCGGGCAGCGTTCAGACAATAATGAATCCTCGCTCATTCAGAGTGGAGAACGTCTGCATGAATCTGTTCCAAAATCGAAATCGATTTCGTCTTATGCTGGCTGCCTTTGCTGTGGCGATTTTCGCTCTGCGCGCGAACGCGGTCATCGACGCTGCCGACGAGAAGCCAGCCCCAACGACTTCGAAGGACGAATCGACTTCGCGCTATGAGACGCGGAAAGATCACGATCCCAGCGGCATCGGCAAGTTCTACATGGATCGTGAGATTGCGCATGTCGTGGGCATTGGGGCCGTCGATTGGCTCGAGCGGCCCGAACGCCAGGACGAAGAGAATCTGACGAAACTCGTCGAGGCGCTCAAATTGAAGCCCGATATGGTGGTCGCCGACATCGGCACTGGTAGCGGCCGCATCGCCATCATGATCGCCGAGAAACTCACTAAAGGTGGAAAGGTTTTGGCGGAAGACGTTCAGGACGAAATGTTGAGCGTGTTGTCGAATAAGCTCAAGCAGCAGAAGATCACCAACATCGAGCCGGTGTTGGGGACGGTGACATCGCCCAAATTGAAGCCCGCCTCGGTCGACCTGGCGATTATGGTCGACGTCTATCACGAGTTCGAGTTTCCGTACGAGATGTTCGGCGAGATCGCCAAGTCGATCAAGCCGGGCGGCCGGATTGCCTTCGTCGAGTACCGGAAGGAAGACCCGAAAGTTCGCCGGATGATCAAGCCCATTCACACGATGACCGAAGCTCAAGTGAAAAAGGAAGCATCGCTTCCCGAGTTCGGCCTGAAGTGGAAAGAGACGATCGGCGTACTGCCGGTTCAGCACATCATCATTTTCGAGCGGGTCGACGACGCTCAGCGCACGACGAACTCGAAACAGTAGCCGTTGGGGTCGTGGACGAAAAACCGGCTTTTCGTCGACGGGCGAATCGGCGCGACAATTTCGATGTTTTCGCGCTCCAACTGGTTCTTAATGCGCAGCCAGCGTGCCAGCGGAAACCGGAAGGCGACGTGCCGGCCGAATTCGCGGTCGCCGGATGTCTCGATGGGGTCGTTCACTTCCAGCACATGGACGGCCTGGCCGTTACCGACGTCAAACCAGCTCGCGCGCATCGGAACATCAGTTGGAGCTTCAAGAACCGGAAGTTCGAGGACGCGTTTCAGGAAATCGACCGTGGCGTCGAATGACTGCGTTGGGACGGTCACGTGATCGAGCGACATTGCCAGTCTCCAGCGCCCGCACGCGACCGAAGAGGCAGCCCGCCACAAGTGGTTCCGTGAAAAGCAATGCGCAATCTTTCCGTGCGCAATCGCAGCCGGAAGACGGGGAAATAGTGCTGCCCAGTCGGCTTGCGTCTCGAGCGTCTCCTGCTGAGGTTTCTCGGCTCACCAGGCGCGAGCGCATGGCTCGGCGCCACGTTGCTCCCATTTCCAGAATTTCATTCGGTTCTCAGAAACCGCGGCCCGCGGAATTCTGTGTCGGGAGAGCCGAGATGCCACCGGCCAGGCACGGCGAGAAAGTCTGCCGCAAAAGAATGGCCGTCTGCCAATCTGTTCTCTCCACCAACAATGGATCGCAAACATCAAAGTTTTGCAATGTGAACTTTTCGATTTTTCACACAAACCAAAAAGTTGATGCGCAAAAGACTGTACGCATGCGCGCAGAAAAGCCCATGGACAGCCGTCCGTGTGAAATTCATTCGTGTGCGAATGAAAAGAACAGCGCGCAAAAAGTCGCCGTCACCGTTTAGAGGGGGTTAAACGATGACGGCGACGCGGTGAACCGGGGACTGAGTCAGTGGAACGGGGCGGTTCCATTGAACGCGTTAAGTCGTCGGGGCGTGCGATTCCTCTCAGCTTTCGCGTGTCACTGTCGAGCCCGCACTTCGCGATCCGAATCTCGTCTGCTGCTGCTGTGTCTTCAATGTGCCGGATTGCGATTTCGCGGGCGACTCATCCGCCGATTGGTTTGCCTTGCTTTGGGCTATCAATTCTCTTTTCCAAGATCTGATATCGGAATTCGATCCGAGAGAGTCGAGCCGTTCGGAAAGCGATCGACTTCTTGCGCCTAGGTGCCCCGCGCCGTTCGTGCAGCCCGGTCGCGATGTGCCGGTTGTGCCTTCGCCTGCGGCCGCGAACACTAGCCCGAAGCGCAAGCAAACGTCAAAGAGCGCCAAAAAACTGGAAGACCCTGCGAGTGAAAATTGAGTTCCCTCGCTCGCGCTTCGGGCTAACGTGCCTTGCCGGTACAACCGTTACGCTTTCGCGCGTTCAAGGCATCACGAACTGGTGCGTGCTCGGCCGAACTGTCAGGACCGGGCAGGGGGACTTCCGAACGACCCTCTCTGCAACACTTCCCATCAGAACGTGAGCCAGACCGCTGCGACCGTGCGTCCCGAGCACAATCAGGTCAGAGTCGCATTCCTTGGCGTAGCGAATGATCTCCAAAAACGGCGTTCCCTGGCGCGTCACGCGAACGATCTTCTTGCCAGCTGCCCAGGCCGGGTCAGGAATCTTCGCCAAGTTCTCTTCTGCACTCTTCTTGAGTTCCATCAGATAGTCGCCCGGCGGCGGAAAGGCCATGCCGGGCTCCGGGATCATCGTGACCAAGTCCTGCATGACGTGCAGAATGTGCAACTCGGCGCCGAATTGCTCGGCCAGGGCACAAGCATACGAAACCGCGACGCCCGAGTTCTCGCTGAAGTCAGTCGGCAGTAAGATTCGCTTCAGGTTGATCATGGCTGTTTATCCGTTGGAGTGTCGGAAACGAGTGTTGGTTCACTACCTCAATGACGGATGCCACTGCTGGTGCTTTGCTCGTCGCGAGTTATGCCGAGCGGCCTGTCGCGAGTCATACCGAGCGGACCAGCGGTGCAAATCGTTGAATGACTACGAATTCTCCAAAACGCCGAAACCTGTTCAACACATACCATCATATGAGTGAACGCAGGGAAAGTCGCCATAGATCAGCAAGAAGTCCCGAAAGGACGGCAGAATCTTGAGATGGATAAGGTTACCGGCCCCGAATTTGTTCAACGCGGTTCGTAACCAACGATTCGTTTTCACATTTCCTTCCACCCCTTGCAACTTGATCGATCATGCCCGATCTCACTAAGCCGGTTCCGTTCCTCGCGATTGGCGTCGTCTTCGAGGCGGTGCTGGCACTGACGGCGTTATTGCTCGGCTGGTTTCTCGGCATCGATGCGCTGCGTCAGATTCAATTCACCCGAGCAGCAGTCATCTGCGGAGTCGTGGCGACGGTTCCGATTTTTCTGGCGTTTTTGTTGACGTTCTTCCGGCCCATCGGCGGGCTCGAAAAAATCAAACGGCTTTTGATCGAGCTTTTGGGACCGCCGCTGTGCGCCGCGCGCTGGTATGAACTGATCGGCCTGGCACTCGTGGTTGGCTTCAGCGAAGAGCTACTCTTTCGCGGAGTGCTGCAACCGTGGCTGAGCCGATGGGGTGAGCATTTCGGCTTACTCACGAGCAACGTCTTGTTCGGCCTGGCCCATTTCATCACGCCGCTCTACTCCGTCATCGCCGGCCTCCTCGGCCTCTACCTCGGCTGGCTTCTAAACGGGCCGGCCGACGGCAATCTCTTCGCCCCGATGCTGACGCACGCCCTCTACGACTACCTCGCCTTCCTCGTCCTCATCCGCGAAGTCCGCCGGCAGCAAATGTCATCTTCAGATCAAACTCGTGATCAACCGATACCGAAATTTGATCAAGAAAATGCATTTGATGAGGAACCCAGGAATCCGTGAGGAATTGCCAGATTTCCTTTCCTGGCTTCCTCATAATAACTCCGCTTTGATTGATTCCGTCGTACCTCCTGGTTCGCCTTGCATCCTATTGGATTTTGGCCGCCTGTCCGACGCGGCCGATATAGTCGACGAAAATGAAGTCGCGGTCGGTGATCGATCGGATGGCGAAATCGAATTCTTTGTTCACTCGTTCTCGTTGAACCGACTTCTCGATGTTAAACGTGAGCGTGCCGTTCGAGATGCTCCATTTCCCCGTCGAGACCGGTGTGCGCACGAAAACCTTCTGGAACAATCGCAGTTCCTTCACCTCGCGCACCGTGCTGAACGTTCCATCCGCCTTGAAGTTCACATACAGAACGCCCTGATTGTCCGCGTACTTCCACGAACCGGTCAGAAGTTGTTTGGCCTGTGCGTCCGTCAGGACCTTCGCAGTGACTCCGGTCTGCTGCGGTTTCGCCGCGGGTTTTTTAGAATCCTTGGCCTGCATCCGTTCGAGCGTCATCAGCACCTGTTTCGAACCTTCCTTGGCGGAGAACTCTTTCGGTCGCTGCGATTCCTCGGGGTCTGCGAAGCAGATGATGAGTTGCTCTCCGTCGAACCGGTAGATTCCGTGTCCGTCCTTCTTGTCGCGCGTGCTGAGATCGATTCCCCTGGGATACTGCGTCGCATCGAGGGAGAAGACCTTGGCATGTTTCTTTCCGTCGTCAGGCGACGTAAAGAGAATCGCATTCTCCGAGATCTCGAACTGGCCGCCTGATGGCAGCCACTCGCGAATCGCCTCCCGCGGAATGACCTTTCCATCCTCGACGAGTTCCACAACTTCCCACCGCCCCTGAAACTGCTTCAACTCAGGGTCAACGTCGGCTGCCGTGGCACTCCCGACAAAGAAGATGGTCGTAAATAGAAGAGGGAAAATGCGGTACATCACTGCGAGTCCTTTCCGAAAGCGGCATCGAACATCCATTTCACGCACAAGGCAGCGGAATTCTGGCAGACGACTTCCCATTTCGCAAGAACCGCATCGTGCCGCGCGATTTCAACCGGTTGTCATGTCTTCGATATGTCTCTGTCTTTTTCAAAAGATCTTAAAAGTCTTTATCAAGAATCGAAGTGCTTTGCGCGCCAAAGTGCTAGGCGCACCGGCCCGTTTTTTGGCACACTGCGCGAGATTGTGATGGGCTTTTTCGAATCGATTGCCACCCAAAAAGCCCACGCACCGCGTTGCATGGGGTCCGTCCAAGCAAGGGCCCATAAAGGCCCGCGGTAGTCTTCGAATTCCGCCGAGATCACGGAAAAGCGCTTTTTCAAAGAAGTTGGTTTTGACCCCTCCGCGCCCTCCAAGTGGAAAACGAACTCTGTGCGCGCACTGCTCGTTGACGAGATGGAATTTCCAATCGGTGGCATCTGTGGACGCCGTTCGCATTTTTCCAAATTTCAAAAGTTGTGTTTTACTATCCCTCACTCTCCCTTGCCGATTTGCAAAGTCAATTCAAGCAACGGCTTGCGTCAATCGACCCATTTCACGAGCCGTGCGCGCTAACTTGCATCGGCGCGCTCGATGGAACGCGTTCGAACGAGGAGTGACACAGGGCCGGTTTCACCAGCCGCAATCTCGAAACGAATCTTCAGCATCATCGTCGGTCGGCACAGTCGGCCCCACACATCTCAGCCCCGGAGGGGACTCGCCGAAGTCAGACAGAAGGAAGCTCACCGAACTCAGCCCCGAAAGGAACTCGTCGCAGCCCGCAGTTCCAACATCCGTTCACCACAAAGTTGCCCGATTTCCTTGGTTTTCCCATGCATCCAGGGTCTCGCCAGTCTCCCATTGCCTTAAAACGTTACCTGCTACTAGAATCCGCCGCCTTGCTGGTCGGGCTTGGCAAGTCGCCTCGGAAGGATTCCATGCGCCCCAGTGCTCCACAGCGCGAAGAGAATTCGTTGTTGCGCGGATTTCTGCGCCTGTTGACGCGCTTCGTTACGCGCCGCGCGCGTTTCTCGCTCTGGATCATCGCCATCGTTTCGATCGTCGCGATCGGCCTCTCCGTTCGCGAAATGGGATTCAAAGCGCGACGCGCCGACCTCATCGATCCCAAGACCGATCTGCATCGACAGTGGAAGCGATACGCCGATACGTTCGGCGAGGATTCGGAAATCATCGTCGCCATCGAGTCAGATCGTGCGGAGGTGATCGAACGGGCCCTCGATGATCTCGGCGCACGGATGGAAAGCGAGCCGCAGGCTTTTTCTAATGTCGTTTACAAAGGCGACGCATCTAGCCTGCGCGGCAAGGGATTGCAGTGCTTTTCACCGGCCGAGCTTGATGCCGGCCTCACACGACTCAAAGACTACGACCCTCTTCTCCAGGGGAGATGGGATCTACTCAAACTCGACGCACTCATCGACCGCTTGCGATATCAGATCACCAACAAGGCACAGAGCCGCACGCGCGACGCCTCGGCTCCACTGTGGCGACATGCCGAGTTACTCGCCACGAGCCTTTCGACGAACTTCGAAAACGCGGAGGAGTTTCAATCTCCGTGGCCGCCGTTGCTGCCTGCCGACCGATTGCTGCGTGCGAGCGGCAGCGAGCGCGTGCATTGCAAAAACGACGAGAGCAAGATCGGCTACATCAAAGCTCTGCCGGTGCAGGAAGCGGGAAGCGTAGTGGGCGCCTCGGCGTCACTCTCGCGTTTGCGGGAACTCATTGCGGAAGTGACACCCGACCATCCCGACGTGCAGTTCGGCATCACCGGAATTCCGGCGCTCGAGAACGACGAAATCCGCCGTTCGCAGTACGACATGCTGCTGGCGGTCGGCATCGCGTTCATCGGCGTCACGGTGATTTTGTTCCTGGGGTTCCGCGGCTTTCGTCATCCGATTCTGGCAATGACGATGCTCGTCGCGGGAATGACCTGGTCCGCTGGTTACGCCACGCTTGTTGTCGGGCATTTGAACGTCCTTTCCGTCGGCTTCGCATCGGTCCTCATCGGTATCGGCATCGACTATGCGATTCATTACATGGCGCGATACATCGAACTGCGTCATGAAGGGGAAGACATTCGCCCCGCGCTGCTCAAGACGTCGACCAGCCGCGGTGCGAGCATTTTGACGGCGGCATTAACGACGGCGCTGGCGTTCTTCGCCGCGACATTCACCGAGTTTCTCGGCATCGCCGAGCTGGGAATCATCGCGGGGGGCTCGATCGTCATTTGCGCGCTGGCGACGTTCCTCGTCTTGCCGCCGCTGATCGCGCTCTCCGACCGCGGCGTCGACGTGCGAAAAATTCCCACGCCGTTCGAAGCGAGCTTTGTCCGCCAGTTGATCGCCCGGTCTCCACGGACGGTGATGATCGTATCGCTTTTGATCGCATTGGGTATTTCGTCGCAAATCGTGCGGTTTCGAAATTGGCGTCCCGAATCGCGAATCCGTTACGACTACAACGCGGTGACCTTGCAGGCCGAGGGGACCGAATCCGTGCGGGTGCTCGACCGCATGTACCAGAAGACCAACGATTCGCTGCTGTACGCCGTCTCGGTCGCCGACTCTGCAGACGAAGCTCGGGCACTGCGCAGAAAGTTCGAAGCGCTGCCGAGCGTGCATCACGTGGAAGATCTGGCGTCGCGTTTGCCGAGCGCCTCGGTCGATCAATCGCGACGGCTGATGCAGACGTACCGCGCCAAGCTCGCGAACCTGCCTCGCACTCCGGTGCGCATCGGCAACCCCGATCCGGCGCGTGTCGGCCGCTCGCTTGAAGAACTATACAAGCTGGCGCGCAACAGCAGCGATCCGCGGGCAGGGAAGGTCGAGCGAGTCTTGAACGACTTTCTCGACAAGTTCGCGAACAGCCTGCTGCCCGATCAAACAAAGTTCTTGTCGCGCTACCAGCAACGAGCGGTCAATTCAATTCACTCGCAGTTCCTGGCGATGGCTGAAGGATCGAACACCGACCCCATTCGCGCCAGCGACGTGCCGGCGACCCTCAAGTCGCGGTTTCGCAGTTCCGACGGCAAATGGTTGTTGCAGATTTTCCCGAAGGAGCAGATTTGGGAGCAGGAGCCGCTCGCTCGCTTTGTCGCCGACGTCAGCTCGGTCGACCCGAACGTGACCGGGTTGCCGTTGCAGAATCACGAGTCGGCGCGGCAGATTCGACGAAGCTACACTGACGCGTCGATCTACGCGCTGGCGGTCATCTGCGTGGTGCTGCTCTTCGATTTCCTCGAGCCGAAGCACAAGGTGCTCGCGCTCGTCGTTCCGCTGGCGGTCATTGGGTTTGCGGTCTTTACGTTGCACGCGCGACGTTCCGACATCAGTTACGTCACGCTGGCACTTACGTACGTGGGAATGACTGCCGCGATTTCCGCGTTTCTCGATTTCCGACAATTCCGCGACATGCTGCTCTCGCTGCTGCCCGCCGTCGCGGGTTGCGGAATGCTGTTCGGCATCCTGTCGCTGATGGGCTCGAATCTGAATCCGGCGAACATGATTGTGCTGCCGTTGCTGCTTGGAATCGGCGTGGCTAACGGCGTGCACATCCTGCACGATTTCCGCGGCCAGGCGGAAGGAAAGTACGAGACGTCGGGAAGCACGGTGAGTGCGATCGTGCTGACGTCTCTCACGACAATGATCGGTTTCGGCAGCCTGATGGTCGCCGGACACCGCGGACTGCGCAGCGTGGGCATTGTGCTCTCGATCGGAATGGCGTGCTGTCTGTTCGTGTCGCTTGTCGTTCTACCGGCGCTGTTGACTGTGATCGCAGGACGAAGAAGCACAGGCAAGGAAAGCGGCCGAAAGTCCGATTCGTCCGAATCGCGACAGTCGTCAGCTGCACCGGCAAGACCGCCACAGCGCAAAGCGGCTTAGGTTCGCACGCAAGTGAGCAAGGGTGGCTGGGGCTGGTCCCGGCGCGCCGGGATGCGAAGCACCGGTTTTCATCTCAATCGAATGATTCTGTCCCATTCTGCCCCGGCTTGATTTCGCCTGACTTCAATTGTTTCGACCGTTGCTCGTATTCGTCGGCCTCGCGCTTTCGGCGCGAATCGTCAAATCGCAGAAGTGCGAAAAAGCGAAAATCCTCGGCAGTGTATTGATAGGCATGGACGAGATCATTAACGACCAGATCCTGAGACTTCACCGCGTCGGTCAGCGTGACGGGCGCGGCATTTTGCGGTGACCCGAGTCGCGGCGCCAGCGTGGTATGCCCGATCTGGTCGGCGGCGTGCATCGCAATCAGGTAGAACGCGAGGAGAGTCGGATGGACGTTGTCGTGTATCATCGACCGGTCGATGATGCCGTGAGGCGTCTCGGGTCGCAGCACATCGGCCGCGTCGAAGTGCGGAATTTGAAATTCTTCGGCGACCTCGGCAATTTGTCGGCGATAGTCGCCGTTGGCCCGAGTCGGGCAACCATCGGTGTCGCGGGCCAGGATGAACTCTTTGCGCGCCTGATCGTATTGTCCCAATTCAACAAGGCATTCGGCGAGTCGAAAGTGGAGTTCGGCGAAGCCGGGTTGCTTCGCCAACTCTTCTCGATAAATGTCGATCGCCTGCTGCCACGACTTCGACTGTTCAAGTCCACGCGCTTCATCGTACCGGCGGTGCATGCGTTCGATTTCGGATGCCGATGTCCCTTCGGCGACGACCGAGCGGTCGGGCTCGTAGACCGATTCCGCGGAGGCAGGGACGATCCATTGAGAGGCAATGCCGTTGTCGCGGCAATAGCCGGCGAGTTGTTCGAGTTGGCGGCGGAACCTTTCCAGTCGATGGTGATATGTGAGATTGTTTCCCACGGTGGGTTCGGCAAAAGTCCGTGTCGAGCCGTACCAAATGTCACGCAAAGTGGACTTCGCTGCCAACGCATTGTTCAGCAGGTAAAAGGTTGGGGACGTATCGAGCCGGCGGTCGAGCCAATAGAGCAACGGTTTCGATTGCCGGCTGAGTTCTTCGGGGTCCTAATAAAACTCGTTGTGACCGGCGTAGAGCAAGACGAGATCGGGTCGATGCTGCAATTCTCCAAGCTGCTCGATGGCCAATTTCAAGCTGAGCCCGGGCACGGCAATGTTGTGCATGACAATTTTCTTCTCGCGGTAAATTTGCCTCAACCGCCAGGCATAGACCGCGGGAATGCTAAATCTCTTTTCGACGACGTGCTTGTCATCGTCGCAGGTCACATAGGGCCAACCGGCCATCGACGATTCGCCAATTGCGGCAATATGAAATTCATCCTGCGACGACGCGACAGGAAGAACGGGAATGTTCACTCGTTCGCGACTCGATTTGATGACGAAGGCGACCGGCTCCGCCGCCAGAAGGAGAATCAGACAGCCGAACCACCACTTCGCCAGAGGAAGAGGGCTTCGCACTCCGCGGCTGCGGCGCCAAACCCAGTACATCACGATTGGTGCGCCAACGACCGCAAAGGTCCAACAACCAATCACGGTGATCCAAAGCAGGATCTGCAGAAACAGAAAGCTCGGAGCTTCCAACTCGCCGAAAGAGTGCAGTGCGTACAACGACAGCAGGAACAGGTTCATCGCGACGACCGCCAGCCATTGACCTTTCGTCGTCGGTCGTCCACAGGCGAGCAGCACAATCGCCATCGAGACAACTTGCGCCAGCAGCATGCAGAGATACCATTCCTGGAAGAACGTCTCGAGGAACTGCGGATAGGAATGTGTCGTGGCGATGTGCGCCATCACGAATGTGAGGACCGCCGTGCACACGAATGCCGCAACGACTGTTTTCGTCCGCCTGAGAGACTCGTCGTGAGCTGGTGAAGATTCCGATTGGGGAGACACGAAGTGCACCATTTGCCCAAATCGCCGTCAGACGTTGAACAGTCAATCGATTCGTTCTGTTCCGTTTTGCCCCGGCTTGATTTCGCCGGACTTCAATTGCTGCGACTTTCGATCGTACTCATCTGCTTCGCGCTTGCGGCGCGACTCGTCCCAACGCAGGCGTCCGAGCCAGCGAAGATCGTCGGCTGTGTGATGGTAGGCGTCGACGAGATCTCCAACAGACAACTTTTGAGCTTTCACCGCGTCCAAAAGAGTGACGGGTGCGGCATTGTGCGGTGCTCCGAGCTTCGGCGCCAATATGCCGGATTGGCTGATTTGGTCGGCGGCGTGCATCGCGATGAGGTAGAAGCCGCGGAGAGTCGGGTGCACGTTATCGTGAATCATCGACCGGTCGATAATGCCGTGCGGAGTTTCGGGTCGCAGCACATCGGCCGCATCGAAATGCAGAATTTGAAATTCTTCGGCGACCTCGGCAATTTGCCGGCAATAGTCACTGTTGGCCCGGGTCGGGCAGGCGTCGGTGTCTCGGGCAAGGACGAACTCTTTGTGCGCCTCGTCGTATTGTCCCATTTCGACGAGGCATTCGGCGAGGCGAAAGTGGAACTCGGCAAAGCCAGGTTGCTTCACCAGCTCTTCTCGATAAATGGCGGCCGCTTCTTGCCACTTCTTCGATTGTTCCAGCACGAGTGCTTCATCGTACCGGCTTCGCATCCGGTTGACTTCCGACGATGATGTTCCTTCAGAAACAACCGAGCGATCGGGCTCGTACACCGATTCCGCCGACGCCGGGACGATCCATTGAGAGGTGATGCCGTTGTCCCGGCAATAGCCGGCGAATTGCTCGAGTTGGCGGCGAAACCTCTCCAAGCGATGCTGAAACGTGAGGCGGTTGGAGACAGGGTGTTCGGCAAACACTCTGCCTTCGCCGACCACCAGTTCGCGCAGAGCAGACCGCGCGGCCAGTTCGCTGTTCACGAGATAGAAAGTGGGGGATGCGTTGAGGTGGCGGTCGAGCCAGTAGAAGAGCGGTTTCGATTGCGTGCTTAGTTCTTCGACGTCGTGGTAAAACTCGTTGTGTCCGGCGTAGACAAGAATGAGATCGGGACGCTGCTTCAACTTTGAGAGTTGTTCGATCGCCAGTTTCACGCTTAGCCCCTGCACGGCGATGTTGTGCATGACGATTTTTTTTTCGGGGTAGAACTGACCCAGTCTCCAGGCGTAAACGGCAGGAATACAAAATCTTGGATCCACGGTTCCTTTATCGTCCGCACGACTCACGTACGGCCATCCGATCATCGACGACTCGCCGATCGCCGCCACGTGGAACTCGCCGTCTGTTTGTCCGGCCGGAAGCACCGGAATGTTCAATCGCTCACGAGTTGACTTGATGACGTAGGCCACCGGTTCGGCGACCAGGACGAGAATCAGGCAGGCAAACCAGCACTTTGCAAGCGGCAACGGCTTTCGAATGCCTCGACTGCGACGCCAAATCCAGTAAACCACAATCGGCGTGCCGACAACGGCGAACGTCCAACAACCGACGACTGCAACGCGCAGCAAGACCTGCAGAAACCGCAGGCACAGATATTCCAGCAACGAGAAGGCATGCAGCGCGGCCAACAGCACCAGAAACAGATTCATTGCGGCGATCGCCAGCCATTGGCCCATCGTCTTCGGTCGTCCGCAGGCGAACAGGACAAGGGCCATGGAGATGCCCTGTGCGATCAACAACCACAGGTACCATTCCTGATAGATCTGGGCAAAGAGTCGCGCGGGAGCCGGAGTTGTCGCGATCACTCCGGTCACGACCGTGAGGACCGCCGTGCAAGCAAACGCGGCACCGACAACAGTCTTTTGCCGGGGGACTTTGTCCGAAGGGACAGCAGAGGTTTCCGTTGGGAGCGACACGAAGGGCACCATCAGCGCAAGCAGAAGCAGGTCCGATGCCGATTGGTTCCGAGGCAGATGGCAGCAGCCCGCAGAAAGGGAGCGACTTTCACGATAATCCGCTTGTCAGGCGGGCACAAGGAGATCGGTTTCACTCGGAAGCGGCACGCTGACGCAGCATTTCTCCAATTCCGGCCTGCAAGAATCCGGAAGCCACTGCCGCCCCGAATGCGAGCATCACGAAGAAGGCATTCTCTGAATTGGGCGAACTACTAAAAGTCATCGGGGTAATACAGCAGGCATTCAAAAGAATCACGGCACCGATTGCCAGGGGGAGAGCACCCCAGCGAATGACGAGCGACAAGAAAGCCGCCATATGCACGCCGAGCACGTACATCGAGAAGAACCACCATGCCCCCGGTTCCTCGACAATGTCGCCCAGGTCTTCAAACGCTTCAGGAGCAATGAAATATCCCAGCACGAAATAAAACAGGGCGGGAATCAATCCGAGAAGACATCCGCCGACTTTGGCATAGGCGATGTGTCCCGTGGAGTAGGGAAGCATCATCAGGCTGGCGTGAGTCTTGCCGCGAAGTTCCTCGCGAAAGATGCGCGACGCCAAAAAGGCGATTTCTCCACCCAGTGCGAACAGCGAGCAGATGATTGTCAGGTAACCGAAATTCTCGCGAGCATTACCGGTAACTCCCCAAGTCGTGAACATGCCAAACATGTAGGCGCCAATCGCCATGATCGCGATGCCATAAATGATGAACTTCGCCACCATCCAGGCGATGCCGCCCGCCAGAAAATGAAAGTCCTTCCAGACAAGAGCATTCGTCCAGGCACGCCCCACCGGAAACTGTTTGACCTTTCCCTTGCGGCGAAACGTAAAGCGCGCCCCGACGCCTCCCATTTCGTCGTCGCGAACAAAACGGCCGGCGAGCGCCCAGGCCAGACCGAACGACAGGACCGAAACGACAAGGCTGCTGATGACTTGCGTGCCGATGATCGCGTCACTGAAGCCGGTGCTCATGATCTGGTTGATGCGATACCAGATGGACGTTGCCTGTCCGGCTCGCGATATCAAATCGGAAATGTATTCGAACGTTTCACTGTTACCCGTCCATCCCATCCATTTGAGCGAGTCGAGCGCGGTGTCCGCGAGCGGTGCGGCAAGCAGATAGAAAACCAGCAAAATACCCGTCAGCCACGACGCGCGGTTTGTCGTTCGGCACACGACCGATGCCAACAGCGCCACATTTCCCAATGCGAGCATGAAGGCCAGCAGCGAGCAATACGCGGCTTCGACCTGATGAATTGTGACCCCGCCGAGTGCGATGGCAAGCAGCGTGAAAGGAAACTGCAGCGTGAGCAGCAGGATGGCATTAATGAGCCGCGGCAGCGATTTTCCCAGCAGGAGGGAAACGGGGTTGATTCCCGCCATACGAAGCAGGCCGACCGTCCGCTCCTCTTTCTCCTCGGTAATCGCCGACGAAAAGATACCCACGCCTGCAATCGAAATGAAAACGAAGTTCAGCCAGGTCGTACTTTGAAAGAAGTTCAGGCCCGGGGCACCGAAGTACTTACTCTGATCATGGGCAACATAGAGCATCCAGATGGCGAAACCGAGCAACCCGAGACGCATCAGGTGCGGGAAGAGGAGCCGCGAGTCCTGCTTCATCGACCGCGTCAGCAGAGCCAGTGTCGAACCGAGCATGTTCCCCTCAACGAATCCAGCCGCCGCCGAGCACTCGATCGTCTCGATACAAAACAACCGCCTGTCCGGGAGCCACTCCGTATTGTGCTTCGTCGAATTCGACTCGCAGCAAGTCGTCGTTGAGACGAGTTGCTTGAGCGCGCGCCGGCGTATGGCGATAGCGAATCATCGCGTGACATTCGAATTGATCGGGAAGGTCTTCCACGAGCCAGTTGAGCCGGTCGGCCTCGAGCGTTTTTTGTGCGAGGTCTTCCTTCTCACCAATGACGACGCGTTTTGTCGCCGGTTCGATGGCGACAACAAAACGCGGAGAGCCGAAAGTCACGCCGAGTCCGCGCCGTTGACCGACGGTAAACCTTTCAAAACCATCGTGCTCGCCGACCACGTTGCCGGCCGTATCGACCAGTTCGCCGGCGGTATCAGCCGAGCCGCGGTAGCGCTCGAGAAAACCTGCGTAATCGTTATCGGGAATGAAGCAAATCTCCTGGCTGTCGGGCTTGTCAAAGACCCGCAACCCGACGCGTTGCGCGATGTCGCGAATTTGCGGCTTTGTATGCCCGCCGACCGGAAAGAGAATTCTGTCGAGAAGCGTTCTGTCGATTCCAAACAACACGTAAGACTGGTCCTTGGATGCATCGAGGCCGCGCACCAGCGCGGGGCGATCTTCGCCCGGCTCGCAGCGCATTTGGGCGTAGTGGCCAGTCGCAATGTACTCGGCGCCGACTTGGCGTGCGAAGTCCCACAGCTTGCCGAACTTCAACCAGTTGTTGCACATGACGCATGGATTGGGAGTGCGGCCTGCAAGGTATTCGTCGGCGAAATAATCCTTGATTCGTCCGAAGGCGTCTGCAAAGTTCAGCGCGTGAAAGGGAATGTCGAGCATATCGGCGACGCGGCGAGCATCGGCCGCGTCGGACGCGCTGCAGCAGCCTTGTTTGTGCGATCGCGTGCTGATGACCGGCAACAGGCCGCCGTCGCCCGTCGCACAGATGGTCTCGACGTCAGAGGTCGCGCCGGACCGCATGAAGAGGCCGATGACGTCGTAGCCTTGTTCGAGCAGAAGGTGCGCAGCGGCAGAGCTGTCGACACCTCCACTCATTGCCAAGACGACGCGCACTGCCATGACATCTTCTGCCGACACGAACAATCGAAGACCGGACGAGGGATTAACGCTCGTTCAAGTCTAGTCGTCGGCATGGGGGACGCCAAGTTCGCTCTCATCGACCTGTTCGGTCATCGAGACACGCGGCGACGATGGTTGCGCTTCGTTGGCTTCGACGCCGGCTGGTTCTTCACTTTCCGGAACAGCCGCCGGCTGTTGATTCTGCGTGCGCTCGGCAATTTTCGCAGGCTCCAGCAAACCTTCCTCCAGCAGAATCTGGACGAGATCGTGGGCGACTGGGCCTGCCGTTTTACCGCCCGAGCCGCCGAATTCCAGTGTCACACAGAAGGCATACCGCGGACGGTCAGCCGGAACATAGCCGGCGAACCAGGCATGGTCAGGACGTCTGCCACCCGTTTCAGCCGTTCCCGTTTTGCCCGCGATGGCAATCTCGGGCATTCGAACTGTTTTGTAGCCCGTTCCATGCGGATCGGCGACGACTCGTTCCAACCCCTCGCGAATGTGCTGCAGAACATGGGCGTCCAGGCCAGGCACTCGATGCATTTTTGCGGAGGAGACGTGATCGATGGCAGATGTCTCGGCCGACGTGAGATTGTTGTCTCGCACGAACCGCGGAGTGACGAGATTACCGTCATTGGCGATCGCGGCCATGAGCCTCGTAATTTGAATCGGCGTGACTGTCAGACGACCTTGCCCGATTGCGAGCCCGCGAGTTTCAGCAATTTGAGAGGCCGAATTTCGGCGATTGCCGTTCGTTTCCTGCGAGGGAGCGGCCGGAAGATTTCCGCGCGCTTCTCCCGGCAGGTCGATGCCCGTTGGTTGTCCAAATCCGAATCGCTGCGCCCAGCCAATGAGCTGCTGCGGCCCAATCGTATCGGCCGCAGAGAAGAAATAGACGTTGCACGATCGGCACAAGGCATCGGCAAGATTTGTCGGCCCGTGCACAAGGCTGTGATAGCAGCGATACCGGTTTGGGTTGTCGCCGAAGTAGCCGTGACACTCGATCGCTTTGTCGGGATCGAGTCTGCCGCTTTCGAGAAGCGCAACTGCGGAAAGCGGTTTGAAGACCGATCCTGGTGGCAGAGTCATGCGTGTCACGCGCGGGAAGAAGGGGCGACGTGGATCTTCGTTGATGCGTCGCCATTCCTCGGGCTCGGGATGGATGAGCAGGTTCAAGTCGTAGCGAGGAGCCGAAACAGCCGCCAGAATGTCACCCGAGTGCACATCGATGACGACCAGCGAACCGCCGGCCGACGCCGGTTTATCGACTTTCGGTTCGGTGGTTTCGGCCGGCTGCGGTTCTTCACCCTCGGGCGTTTCCGGTTCGTGGTGTCTGGACTCAACCGCGATGTCGAGCAGCGATTCGAGTTTTCGTTGCAGCGGCACGTGAACCGAGACTGTCACGTTCTCGCCGGTGCGCTCCTCGCGCACAATTTCATTTTTTACAACCTCGCCACGACGATCTTTGACGATTCGTCTCTGCCCTCGCAACCCGTGCAGCCGACGGTCATACGTCCGTTCGATGCCCGATGTTCCGATCCGGTCGCCCGGTTGATAGTCGAGCGGATCTCCTTGTGGGAATTGTGCCTGGCGTTTCTTCCAACCATCGTCATCGAGTGGCGTGCGATTTCCGACGACATGCGCGGCCAACGAACGTTCGGGATAGACCCGATCGGTCGACATCTTGACCAAGAGGCCGGGATACCGCCGCGGCGACGATTCCACCTCGGCCTTCACTTCCAGCCGCACGTCGTCGATGACCGGGTAATATTCCTGCTCTTCCGGAATCATGACAGGGTCATCGGTGGTCCGGGTCGGCGGAGTTGTGACGGCCGTCTTGACTGCGTGCCACGACTTTTGCCACCACGATGCATCGTCGTCGGGAGCACTCTTCACGGGAACGGCGAGCACGGCTTTGCGTTCGTTTTGGCGTCGCTCGACGCTGGCGACGATTTTTTCAATGCGTTGTTGAACCTCGCGTCGCCGTTGTGTCAGCTCTGCCGAGTTGATTCCCGACAACTCTGCGAGTCTTTGCCACATCGTCTCGCGCTCGGCGAGAATTTGCCTGGCAGCGGCTTCGATTTTTTCGCGATTCCGCCGATCCTTGCGATCGAGCAGCGCGAGTGCCTTACGCGAAAGCCAGATGGGATCGGCGGGTTCTTCCAGCCAACGATAGTGCATCGAGATTGCGTAATGCACCTTGTCTTCGGCCAGGACCGTTCCATCGGCCGAAAGAATGCGGCCGTCACTGCTTGGAATCGATTCCAGCGTTTCGGTCGTCCATTCCCACTGGCTGGCATAGTCGTCGGTGAGAAAGACCTGCAGATGAACGAGTCGCCCCGCAATCGCCACCAGCGGAAGGACCATGAGCACGCAGAGGCATGCCAAACGCCATCCCGGACGGCTGTCGACGTCCCACGCGCTCTGCGAAGATCCGTCGCCCCCTGGGCGATTGCTGAAGAAATTTGTGACGCTGTTTTGCATGTCGGTGAACGGGCGAAGAGCGATGCGAAGGGGATCAGCGGCTCAGGGCGTCCCAGCGTCCCGTTGTCGTGGGACGCGGCTCAGTCGATCGAACGGGAACAATTCGCGATGCCGTTTTCCAAACGGTTCGCAGGCCGATCGCGAGAGCTGAAGTGTAAAGGGCCGTCGAAACGAGCGGCGACCAGATTTTCGGAAACACAATCGGTTGATGCGCTAGCAACAGGTGAGCGACTTCCGTTCCGGTCAAGAGTGCGCAGACCAGAGCGAAACCGAGGAGGACTTGCACGAAGCCCGACTTGCGCCACTCGGGACCAATGCAAGTTTGAACGCCTGCGACAAGAAGTGTGGCAATCAGCATTCGAATGCCTGGCTGAGTCGATGCTAGACAGTCGGCAAGCAATCCACTGAGGGCCGCCCATGCCACCGCGGATGTGCCGTTCAACCAGAATGCCGCAGCGAGGAGGACCAGCGCCAGAAAGTCGGGCGAAACCCCTCCCACGGCAATGCCCTCTCGCTGCGAGATCTGAGCGACGAGAGCCGCATAGCTGAGCAGCAGCATTCCGATATGGTGCATACGATCGATCCGCTTCGGGACGTCAATTCGCCAAAGGTCGCTGTGGATTTCGACGCGTGGTCAGCACTTGCACGGTTTGCAACGAGAGTTGCTCTGCTTCCGGCTTGACCACGATGTCCCAGAACAAGGCGCCGGAAGGGAGATCAGCTTGAACGACTTTTCCGTAATACATTGGTTCGGGCAGGGCTCCCGACTTTTTCGCTGTGTAGACTTCGTCGCCGACGTTGACGGCTGCGGTCGCAGCGACGTTGGTAAGACGGCAGGTGCCATCGCCGCGTCCTTCGAGAATTCCTTCCGCGCCGAAAACCGGACCTTGCGCCGATTGCCACGTGAGTTGAGCGTGGCCGCGATATTCGACGTCGGTGACGCGTTCGATGGTGCTTGTCCAGCGGCCGGCATCTCGCACCTTTCCGATGACCGTTCGTCCGGCATAAATCGGCTGATCGGCTGCCAGGCCTGCGTCTCGACCTTGGTCGATCACGGGTGCGGTGCTGCGCAGGATCAAATCCGATTCGGCGACGCCGGACGTGTTTCCCCGATCGATCAACTGAGAATTGCGGAATGCACCGGCAGCCTCATCACCCATCACGTTGGCTTCGATCAGTTCGGGAACGACAAGCGGACTGCTTTTGACCGCCGCATACGGTGAAGCCCCGTCGCGCTTCGCAGCAGCCAGCCGCTCATTTGCCGCAGCGGTTTCGAGCTTCAGTCGTCGATTTTCCAATTGTTGTTCTTCGAGTTCCTCGCGGAGTTTCGTGACTTCGGCGTCGGCGACGCTGGAAGAGTGATATTGTGCTAGCAGCTCCTGTCCCTTCTTCTGCAGCACGACGATCGCCCGGTTTCCCGGGAGCGTTGCATCGCGAACCAGCGTTCGAAGCCGCGCAGTCGCCTCGACGGGCAGGGCAAAGAGGCCCACCGCGACAGCAGCGAGTACGCCCGCCATGAGAACCGTGTATTTGTCGTGCTTCAGTTTCGTACTGCGCGCGGATTTCATTGAAGGGGAAGCCAGATGGAATGTTTGGCAGTAGAAGTGAAATCGGATTGTTAGACGTCACGGTCTCCGTCATCGAGACTGTCGCGCCACTGCGAGAGGTGTTCGAGGCAGATTGCCGTCCCGCGCACCACCGTCGTCAATGGATCGTCGGTAACGCGGACGGGAATGCCGAGCTGTTCGTTCATGAGCTGGTCGAGTCCACGGAGCAGGGCACCGCCACCTGTCAGCACCAAACCGTGGTCGGCCAGATCGGCGACGAGTTCGGGCTTACATTGTTCGGTGACGCTCTTCACGCAGTTGAGAATGGCTTCAAGCGGTTCGCGCAGAGCTTCGCGAATTTCTTCACTGGTGACGATCGCCTTGCGTGGGACGCCGCTAATCGTATCAAGGCCGTTGACATCGGCGGTGAGTTCCTGTTCGAGAGGGTAAGCGCTGCCGATGCCGATCTTGAGTTGTTCGGCCGTCTGCTCGCCGATGCGCAGCGAGAAATGTTGCTTCATGTATTCGACAATTGCTTCGTCCAGCTCGTCTCCGGCGACGCGGATCGAGCGGCTGACGACGATGTCGGCCATGCTGAGAATCGCGACTTCCGTCGTTCCGCCGCCGATGTCGCAGACCATGCTTGCCAACGGTTCGGAGATCGGCAGGCCGGCTCCGATGCTGGCGGCCTTCGACTCTTCGATTAGATACACTTTCCCTGCGCCGGCCCGTTCGGCACTGTTGAAGACTGCGCGCTTTTCCACCGGCGTGATTCCACCGGGAACCGCAATCACGACGCGGGGGCGCAGTCCGGCACTTCTTCGACTGGCCTTTTGAATGAAGTACCGCAGCATGGCTTCGCACAGCTCGAAGTCGGTGATGACACCGTCTTTGAGCGGACGGACCGCGGTGATCGAGTCGGGTGTGCGCCCGAGCATTTGCTTGGCGAGCTTGCCAACCGCCGTCCCTTTGCCCAGCAGCCTTCGTGTTCCCTTTTGCAGAGCCACGACGGAGGGTTCGTTGACGATAATTCCTTCACCCTGAAGCGCAACGAGCGTGTTGGCGGTCCCCAGGTCGATCGCCAAATCGGGGCATAACCAGTTGCGCAGTCGGTTCAGCATCCGTGCCGTGCCGATCATCGAATGAAATGCGAGCGAGCCCTCTGCGCGACGGACGCGCAATCGCACCGAAATACAGGTGCGGTGGGCATTTGCGGGAAGAGATTTGTACTCGCACGTTCACATTCGTGCAAGACGCGATTGGCACGCGAGACGCGGGGAATAGGTCGGCCGCGTAAGATGGGCCAAACGAGGTGTGCCGCAGATCGCGGATCAATTCCGAATGCCGGCAGCGTAGAACACTCTGACTGCCGGCAAGCGTCTACGAATTGTACTTGTTGACTTCGAGGACAAGAAAAGTAATGCCCCCGATGATCGCAGCCAAGCCAATAAACAACAGCGCGACGTAAACGTCTGCTGGAGCACCTTCGGACGCGGATTTACGACTAGAGTTTCGTGGAGACATGGTCGCCTGCTTCGATGATGCCATTCTTGGAAGATTTAATGACCGTCCCGACGGCATTGTCGGGCGACACGTTCACGAGCTTAATTTGCCCCATGTACTTTGAACCGCGGCTGACGACCATGATGTGACCGACGGCCAGCCCGTCATCGCTGCCGAGCGAGATTTCAATGTACTCGGTCCCGTTGGCAGAATCCTTGCGAGTATTCTGTACGACTCCTTCGATGTCCGGCGGCGGAACCTGCTTGACGGCTAGAGCGTCGGGACCGGCGTCGTAGTTGAACTTCTTGATGATGTCTTCGTATTTTTTGTTCTTCTCGGTTGCCTGCGCGAGCTGCTCGAGCATGACGTTGTGCTTTCCCTGCCGCTCTTTGTCCATTCGCGTCAAGTCGTAGAGCTGCTTGCGAAGCTGTGCGATGAGCGAGATGTTCTCGTCCTGCTCTTGGAGGAGCTTTTTGTTGACACCGAGCTGCTTTTCGGCTTCTTCGGTCCGAATTTGTGCCACGCGTGACGCGACTTCCGCCTGGGTTTGAAAATTCGTTCGTTCGACGGTCGTGGTCTTATGCCGCGTCTGCTCATCGAGCAGCTGAGCCTTCACGCCGTCGAGTTCGGCCTGAGCCGTGCTCGAGGCAGTCTCGGCGTTTCGCACGCGTTCAGCGTCCTTCACCTTATCGCTTTCGTGCGCCTCGGTTTCGGCCTGGAGCTTGTTATTTGCCTCGGCCAGTTTTTTCTCTGAGGCGGTGAACTTCGTTTTAAACGTCACCTGACGTTCGTAGACGGCACCGGCAAACGCCATGAAGATCAGGCTGAAGATGACGATCGTCACCACCAGAATTTTTCCGAGAAACGTCATCGAACTGCTCCAAGGCGATAAGAGTCGTAATTCGTTACTTCGTTCCGGTGACTTGTTTCAAATCGTCGTTGCGACGCTGCAATTGATCGTTCGCACCGCGAATGCGCACCAACTGGTCGCGCAAGATTTTGATTTGCTGCTCCGCGCGAAATTTGTCGGTCTTCAATTCTTCGAGCTGAATTTCGTAAAGGCGGATATCTTCTTGCCGCCTCGTCGCTTCGCGCTGCGTGGCGTCGACCTGCGTTGAGGTTTGTTGAATGGCAGTGGAGACCTCTTCAATTTTCTTGTTCAGCGCCTCGAGTTCGGCCTTGAGTTGCGCCAGGCGCTGATCGATTCCCTTTTGATCGTCGACGACGAACTTCTTCGCCTTGGTCAGATTCTCCTGCAAGGCCGCGAGGTCTTGTTCCAGTTCAGTACGTTCTTTTCCCTGGTTGGTCTTCAAATCGGTGCGTGCTGCAACAATGGCTGCGGGCGCGACTTTCGAAGGGCTCCCGACGGTGGCATTTCCCAGCACGCGTTTGACCGTGTATGTCGGTTGCTTGTCCTCAGAGACATCGAAGTTGTAGTCATGCAGGTCTTGAGCCTGCATCATCACTTGCCAGTTTGGGCCGCCGACCGCTGAGACTGCCGCGAACCCAAAGAACGCCACTCCCGCCAGAGCGACGAAGATCGCCAGCGCTTTCCCAATTTTTGTCGTCATGAATGCTCAGTCAGTGCAAGACATTTCCGGACAACAGGCAGCAATTCTGCTGTCGGCCGACTCGTTGCGAAGAGATTGTCTCTCAACAATTTCGGCACGGTTGGCCCGCCTGCACAACCGCAAAGGGACGGCGGCCGAGGCGCCGGATTGCGTGATTTTCCCGAAGTGCAGTCGCCAGAGTGGTATAACGCAAATTATAGAGGTCGGCAAAATGGGGTGTCAATCAGAAAAGTCGTTTGGGGAAACAGGGCATTTTCGGCAAATCGGCCGGTCGGCCGACCGGAATCTCGCCCGCAAAATCGTCACGATCGGGAGCGTCGTGCCCGGGCACGCAGAGAACGCCAACGTCGATCAATCTCTTTTACACAACACGGTTTTCAAAAGTTTTTAGAATTCACATGTGGTGCTATTGTCGGCGCAGAGATTCCGATAGTGTATAGTCGGCCGATTCGTCGCCGGGTCTCCAATCTCCGGGGACGTTGCCTTAATTCCATCGTAGCGTATCGCGGGCCGCGCTCTTCGGAACAGGTCAATTTGCGCCGTTCGCGTGCACATCTCATCCAGTCCTGAATGCGGAGTAGGAACTGTGTCGACAAGCGAACCCCCTTATCGCTTCGAGGACGCAAACGGCTATTCGGTCATTGTCATTCAACCCCGGCTTAACGATTCGCAGTGGTCGGAGTTCGAAAGCGTCGGCAATGCGCTCCTGGGGCATTTGAACCAGGCGAAATCACCCGCTTGTCTCGTTGATCTTTCCGCCTTGAATTACATGGGCAGCGCAATGGTCGCGCTCATTGTTCGCATGTGGAAAGGGGTGAAGGAACGCAACGGACGCATGGTCGTCATTAATAGCCATCCCATGGTCTTCGAGGTGATGAAGCTTGCCGGCCTGCATAACGTCTGGACGATCGTCGAGTCGCGCGAACAAGGTCTGAAGTCTCTGGGAAAAAGGAGCGAGAGCAGCGGGGACAATAGTTCGGCCGCGCTGATCGGTCTCGGCGCACTCGGAGTCGTTGCCGGGCTGGTCGGCTTGGCAATGCTGTTCGACTTCCTTCCGTTCAATCTGTCGAAGCAAATCGAAATGGCCTGCACGTTCGGCGGGGCCGCGGTCGGACTGTTTGCTGGAACGATCTGTGCCGCCAAGGGAACAGGCACAAAGCAAAAGGCAGGAATCTTTTTCGCTGCCGCCAGTGCCGCGATCATGATCGTCGGAATCATCAAAATGCCAGGCGGTCAGTCGGGGCCGACAGGTGCGAACCAAGCTGAACCGCCTGCAACTGTGGGTGGAGCAGATAGCACGACTGTCGCCGCTCCAGCGACCGGTGGCCCGAGCGCCAACAAGGGCAGACGTAAGAACAAAGACGACGAGCCCAAAGCGGATACTGCCGCAGCCGAACAGCCCGTTCCGGCCGCGAGCGAGGCGCCCGCCGAAACCGAAACACCTGCCGCGGATGCCCCGAAAGAGGGAGCAGAACCCACCCCCGCAGCCGACAACGCATCTCCTGAAGCAGAGGCTGCCAAAACGGATGAACCGGCCATCAAGTTGCCGGCAGTTAAAGGCGGCTTCAAAAAGGGCGACAACAAGTAGGGATCAGAATCAGGCATCAAGGCTCGTGGCGCGAGCCGGAGCTGATTTTCGATCCGTTGAATGGATATCAACATCTCAGGGCCATGACATCGAGGTGAAGGCATGAGCAATCCAGTGGTGACAAAGACAGGCCACGTCGGCGTCCGCCAAAAGGCGCTTCAGGAGGAGCTTCGCGAACTGGTCGATGTGGTGGGCCCCGGGCCACTTGTCGACCTGCTGCTCGAGCGGGCGTTCCAGCTCAAGGCGACCGATATCCATCTCGATCCGGTCTCCGACGGTCTCCGCGTGCGGCTTCGCGTCGACGGCCTTTTGCACGACGTCCTCAAACTGCCAGCCGAAATGATGTCCCACGTCGTTTCCCGCATCAAATTGATGGCGGGAATGGACATTACCGAGCGACGCCTCGCACAGGACGGTCATATCGCCAACGCCGTGCTGCAGCAGCAGCGTGACATTCGCGTCGGCAGCGGTCCGACCACGCACGGCGAGCGCATCGTGCTTCGCTTGATGCCCGACCAGACCACGATGACCCGGCTGGAGGAGCTCGGGTTTGACGAAGACCAGATGGAACTCGTCAGACGTTATGTGGGTGCTTCTTACGGAATGATCTTGAGCGTCGGTCCCGTTGGCTCGGGCAAAAGCACGACGATGTACAGCTGCTTGCAACAGCTCAACTCGTCGACGAAGAGCCTTGTGACCATCGAAGACCCGGTCGAACGCCGAATGGAGGGCGTCAATCAGATTCAAGTCGACAACCGGATCGAGTTCGGTTTCGTCGAAGCGCTGCGTGGTGTGTTGCGACAAGATCCCAACGTCATCATGGTCGGCGAAATTCGCGATCCCGAAACGGCGCACATTGGCTGCCGGGCGGGACTCACGGGCGTCACCGTTTTGAGCACGCTGCACGCGAACGATACGGCGTCGACAATTGACGTCTTCCGCGAATTCGGCATTCCGCCGATGTTCATCGCCGACAGCCTGCAATGCATCATTTCGCAGCGGCTGTTGCGAAAGGTGTGCGAGAGCTGCCGCGAGACCTCCCATCCAGATCATGCTCAATGCAACTATCTGGGGATTGACCCGAGTGCCGCGGAAACCGTCACCCTGGCGAAGGGAACCGGTTGCGACGCTTGCTTCAATACCGGTTACCTGGGACGCACGGGCGTCTTCGAAATCCTCGGTATGACCGACGAACTTCGCGACGCGATTCTCGCCGGAAAGACGCATAGCGAAATCATGGAACTCGCGATGTCGCGCGGCATGACTCGACTCGAAACGGCGGCCAAGAAGAAAGTCATGGCCGGAGTGACGAGCATCGAAGAAGTGCATCGTGTGCTGACGACGTTTGCATAACGCTCGTTAAACAGAATTCCACGAAAGCCCAGCTTCTGCCTTGGAAGCCGGGCTTTTTTTGTCGCGATAAAAATCAGAAGCCCAGCATTCAAGAAAATGCCGGGCTTCATCACTTTATTCGTGGAAAATCAAAAGCCGGTCGCGGGTACCAGCCACGACCGGCTTTTATGTTGCCCAGCCTGCGAAAAAAAGGAAGCGGCATCCGTGCCGAATAAGCCTTCCCTGGTTATGCGAGAAAAGCTCTTGGTGAACAACGGATTGGGGGTCCTGAGTGAGTCGTCACCCCCTTTTCATGACAGTCCGGGCAGTCAAGAAGTGATTCCATTCCCGTCGCGATCGAATTCAGAACGTTCAATGAATCCTGTGCCTGGCCGAGCTGCAGAACGTCTCGAGGCATCACACCGCTTGCGGGGATACAAAAGAGCAATCTGCTAGTTCGTCAAATCGCGGAACAGCGGTCCGAATTCGGGCATCTCGTGGCGAAGCACATCGAGCCAGGCCGCCGGATTCCAAATTTCGACGCAGATCACGGCACCGACGACCATCACGTCCTGGTTGGGACCGACCTCGAGAAACTCGCGATACCCTTCGGGAATGAGCAGTCGCGAACGATTTGCGAGCTTCACGGTCCGCGATCGGGTCGAGAGCAATCGCCCGAGTCGCTGCACTTCACCCCAGCGTTGTTCGAGGCGCCCCGAATGAATCTTTTGCCGTATCAGGGCCACGCCGTCATCGAGCCTCTTCTGCCAGTCGGAAGCACGCCACAGGCTCAGACAGCCCTGGCGCTCCTTTGCCAGAATCGTTTCGCCGTTCTCATCGGTGACCGCGGCTGCCATGTCATTTGGCAACGTGAGACGGAACCGATCGTCGATCGTGCGCCGGATTTCTCCGGTGATGAAGGTTTCCGGCGCCATATCGATTTCGAACGGGATTGGGATTGAGGCGGACGATCCGAACGGATCGCCTCGACAACGATGAATTCATCGTACTGGGAACAAATCCCACATTCAACCGGTTGTTAAAGAGCAAATTGGGTTTAATCCCCACTTCAGTAGCGAAGATACCGACCCAATTGCAAAATGGCAAACGAAAAATGGGGCAATTGTGAGGATTTTTCGGATCAGGAATTTTCTGCGGAAATCAGCCTTGTGGCGTGACGATCGAGAGTGAAGTGGGCGAGAGTCCCGCGCAGTTCGAGAACCAGAGCGCCGTTTCGTCGGCAGCGAAGTTGAGCTACAGACAGCGATACGATGTCGCGCCTATTTTACTGCCTGGTCAGAATTCGTATCAGCTTCTGATGGCTTTGCGACGATAGCCGGAGCAGGCGGCTCCAGTGCTTTGCCGACACCTTTGACTTTCAGTTTCACTTTCACGAACCCGGTGTTGTCTGCGAGCTCGTGCCAGGCGTCGCGGCAACGCAAGACGAGGTTGCCGTCGTGTTTCGCAGTGAATGTGCCGAAGCTTCCCAACTCGATCGAGTCCTGCAACTTGTAATTGTCGAACAGCGTGCCGACTAATCGACTTCGACCGTCGGGCGCGCCATCCGCGCTCGTTGCTTCGCGATCGTCCGCGGACTTCCAGGTTCCCTCGGCACTGTATTCGTATTCTTCACCCTCGGTCACACGCAGTTTGCTCGCCTGCCATCCGCCCGCGGAATTGATTTTGGAATTGAGAATCGCGCTTCCGGACGGATGCACAAATTTCGTCTTCCAATCCCAACTGCAGAGATCGACGCGATACCCGCGGTCGAGGTGTTGCAGGAAGAAGAGATACTCGAACGCAATTTCATCGGCCTTAGGACCGTAAACTTCTTCAAATGAAACGCGCTGCTGCGTCAACAGACCCAGGCCGAGCGGACGAAAGCGATCGTTGTAGTTTGTGTTGTTTGCCAGTAGATGGCAGAGCGCCCATCGCCACGCGTAATTTTGCCACGAGTCTCCGCTCACCTGGTCGGCTTTCGCGATTTCCAGCATCGGCCGGGGTTCGCTATCGCGCAAGTACTTGATGTAATACGGGTCGCAGTTCACGCTGCGATTGTCGTCTTCTTGCCAGAAGTGACCCATTTCGGCCATCCCTTCGGCGTACCAAACCGGGCCGGGAGTGCCGAACGTTTGAGCGCAATAGGCGTGCACAATCTCGTGCATCGGCGTGTCGCGCTTCGACGTCGCGTAAACGGTCGCCTTGGCGAAGAACTCCTTTCCATTGCTGCGACCATTGGTGATGGTCACGCCCGCTTCGCGTTCAACACTTAGCAAGCCGATCGGGTCGAAGGCCCGCGGTGACCAGTTTTGCAGGTCCTTGACGACATAACATTCAATCGTCTGTTTGTTCGCGCGCCCCCAATACCGCGAAATGAGCGAGAGTTCTGTTTCCAATCGCTTTAACAGATCCCACGCTTCGTCGGCGGGAAGATCGGTATGGATCAGAAAGTTTTTCGAATGATAGTCGGCCGGGCCCGGGTCAGCGTCGTGCTTGGAATCGGCCTTTTTCTTTGCTCGCGCGGCCGATTTCTTCTTCGACGATTCTGCACTGGCCCCCTTGCCGCGAATTCGCTTTTCGGCCGCTGAGGCAACAGCGGGCAACAATACTGCGAAAATCAGCACCAGGCCCATGCAGCGGCGAAAGCGCGCCATCGAGCATCTCTGAAAAAATGGATTTGCGGGCCCGCAGGGAAATGTGTGTGCGACGTCTCGAGTCGATGTCGCCGCACGTCGTGTCATTATACAGGTGCGAGATCGTTCCAGGAATGTCCTGCCTTGGGCTTTTACCGTCTAGGTCCAAAGCGTCTTGATCTTCCGCCGGATGTCGGCCGTGGTGAGGTCGGTGGGTGCGTCCTCGGTCGTTTCGGACGAATCGTTTGCATTGGCGGAGTGCTTGTCAAAATGTTCGAGCACGTCCGCGGGCAAAAATCGCGTGAGTTGTGAGTAACTGTGTGCGTCGCCGCGATATCGCCCGTGGAAGTAATATCGCTGTGGATGACAAACGTAGAGATGATTTCTTGCTCGCGTGAGGGCAACGTAAAAAAGTCGCCGCTCCTCTTCGATTTCGTCGCTCGATCCGGTCGACATGTCGGAAGGAATGTTGCCATCAGCGGCATGAATGACGAATACGCTGTCCCATTCGAGCCCCTTGGCCGAATGGATAGTGCTGAGGATGAGATAGTCTTCGTCGAGCAACGGGTCTCCCGAGAGTTCCTGCGTCGATGATGGCGGGTCCAGCGTCATTTCGGCCAGAAACGTTGCCCGATCTGTGAAACGGTTCGACACTTGTTCGAGTTGTTCCAGGTCGCGGAGTCGTGCCGCGGCATGATCGAGCCGCTGTTCCATGAGCGGAGCATAGAAACGTCGCGCCCGTCCGATTTGTGTCGAAAGCCCCGTCGACTTCGCCGCGGCACGCTCCAACTGCTGCATCAGCGTGACGAATTCTTTCCAAACCGGGACTGTCGCTGCAGGCGGACTATACGTCAGCCAGGTTTGAAAGCAATGTTGGGCGGCTTTCAGCATATCGAGCAGTTGCTGGGCTTTGACGTGTCCGATGCCGGGAAGCATCGTGAGGACGCGGGTGCCGGCGATGGCGTCTCGGGGGTTTTCGGCCAGCCGCAAAAACGCCAAAAGATCTTTCACGTGGGCCGTTTCGATGAACTTCAACCCGCCGTATTTGTGAAATGGAATGTTTCTCCGCGACAACTCGACCTCGAGTGCCAGGCTGTGATGCGACGCGCGAAACAGAACTGCCTGCGACGCGAGCGCCGTGCCGGCCTCGCGATGTTCGAGAATGCGATCGATGACGAAGTCGGTCTGTTCGTCCTCGTCGAGGCACTGGACGAGGCGCGGTGGCATTCCGTCGATTCGCGTCGAAAACAGATTCTTGTGATGTCGTTCGCTCGCGTATGCGATCACACGGTTCGTCGCTTCGAGAATCGGCTGCGTGCTGCGGTAATTCTGTTCCAGCGTGACAATGGTCGTTCCATCGTATTGGACGGGAAAGTCGAGAATGTTGCGCACGGTCGCCGCTCGGAATGAATAGATCGATTGTGCGTCATCTCCCACCACTGTCAGTCCCTGGCCGTCGGGAGACAGGCCGCGAACGATATCGGCCTGCAGCGTGTTGGTGTCCTGATATTCGTCGACGAGCACGTGATCGAACTTGTCACGAATCGTTGGGCCTGCCTCCGGGTCGTTGACGAGAGCGTTCCAGAACAATAGCAGGTCGTCGTAGTCGAGCACCGCCTGCGACTCTTTGCGATCGACGTAGTTCCGGAACAGCTCTTTCAAGAGTTGGGCGTGGTCAATGCACCAGGGAAAGCTTTCGTTGAGCACGCGGCTCAGCTCGAATTGGGTGTTGACGCACCGACTGTAAATATCGAGGCACGTCCCTTTGAGCGGGAACCGCGTTTCGCTTTTGGGCAGATTGAGTTCGCCGCGCAGCACGTTCATCAAATCTTCCGAGTCGCCTCGGTCGAGAATTGTGAATTCCGCTTCAAGCCCGATCAACCGGCCATGCTGGCGCAGTAATCGTGTGGCGACAGAATGAAACGTGCCGCCCCAGGTCTTGCGGGTGGCAAGGCGTGCCGCCGTTGATCCGGCGGACGCTCCTTTTTCACCGAGGCGCTGCAAAATGGCATCGACGCGTCGCAGCATTTCGGCGGCGGCCCGTCGCGTGAAGGTGAGCAACAGAATGCGTGCCGGATCGGCGCCGCCGGCGATGAGATTTGCAACACGATGAGCGAGCGTGGTCGTCTTACCGGTTCCTGCGCCGGCGACAATTAACAGCGGACCATTCCCGTGTGTTGCGGCGGCACGTTGTTGCGTATTGAGGTCGGAAAGAACGTCGTCAATCGACTTCCGTGTGGCAGACATTGCAGTGCGTGGCCTCCCTGTGCGGTCGATCGGTCCATGATGCGGTTTCTCGCCGACGTCGCTCATCTTGACGGAACGCTGACGCGATGTGAAGGCCGGTCGATGGTAAGATGGCGTGATGACTCTGGGGCTCGTTTCCAACTGCTGGCAAGTGCAATTGGCGCAAGGCGCGTCGCTCGACGAATTGATTGCGGAAGCGGCAGAAGCCGGCTTTCGTGCGATCGAATTGCGCCAGGGATTTCTAGGGGAATACGAGTCGGCCGACCGCCATTTGCCCGACCCGGCCAAACTCGAGAAGCTACCGAATACCTTTCCGCAAATGCGGTTCAACATTGCGATTCAATTTCCATTTCTGAGTGAACGCGCTTCGTCATCCGACGAACTTTTTCGCGCCGGACTGTGGGCCGCCGATTCCGTTGCGGGTGAGTATCCGCCGCATCTGCGACTCGTCGATCTCACCACGGCCGTCTCGCCTCAGAATTTGCCGGCCGTCGAAGCCGCTGCCGCACAACTCGTTCAGCTGACGCGAGAGTTGGTCGCACTCGACGGAGTCTTATCTGTTGAAAATGCACGCCAACCCTGGCCGTGGTTTTGCAAAGTGCTCGATGCGGCACGCGATCAGCTTGGGCTCGATCGCTCGCGACTAAAGCTCTGCTATGACCCGGTGAATCTGTATCTCACCAATGAAACGATCGATCCGCTAGAAGCGACGAAATCGCTGGCGACGGACGAGATTTCGATGGTTCATTTCAAACAGCGCGTCGACGGGCGGATTGCGACGGCAGTCTGCGACGGTGATGTGAACTGGGACAAGCAGCTTGCGGCCTTGCATGACGCCGGTTACGCCGGGCCGTTTCTCTTCGAGGTGGCATCGCACAAGAAACTTTGGGAGTATCTGGCAGGAAGTCGCGAATACCTCCGCCGCCGCGGTTTGAGGCCTTGATGGAAACACAAACGATCGATCCGATTTCACTGTTGCGGCCGCGTCGAAAGATTCGCGGGATATCCGCCATCCTGTTGCCTTTGACCGACGCAGGCGATGTCGATTTTGCCTCGCTTTCGGCGCATGTCGCGCGCACGGCGGAATGCGGACTGACTCCGGCGGTCAACATGGATACGGGGTATGTCCATCTGCTTGACGATGCGACGCGTCTGGCCGTCTTGCGCGAGACGCGCGAAACACTCGGCAGCGGGCAATTTGTCGCCGGGGCGTTCGTGAAAGACAAACCCGGCGATCGGTTTGCAGCGGCCGAGTATCAACGGCAAATCGAGATGATCCAGGAGCAGGGGGGGACGCCGGTCGTTTTTCAGTCTTATGGACTGGTGAAGCAGTCTGGTGAAAAAATCGTCGAATCTTACCGGGCGTTGGCGAAGAACTGTGATCGGTTCATCGGCTTTGAATTGACGACCGACCTGGCTCCGTTTGGCGCCATTTACGATTTGGAGACGTATGCGGGATTGCTCGACATTCGCCAGTGCATTGGGGCAAAGCATTCGTCGTTCCAGCGCGAACCGGAGTGGCAACGACTCGTGTTGCGCGACGCGGTCAGGCCCGATTTTGCTGTCTTCACCGGCAATGATTTCGGCATCGACATGGTGATGTACGGCAGCGACTACTTGCTGGGGTTAAGCACGTTCGCACCCGATTTGTTCGCACGTCGCGATGCAATGTGGGCTGCCGGCGATGCTGCGTTCTACGAACTGAACGACTTGTTGCAGTATCTTGGATTCTTCGCATTCCGCTCTCCGGGTCCCGCATACAAGCATTCCGCGGCGCAATTCCTCAAACTTCGCGGATGGACGCGCAGCGACCGAACCTATCCTGGCAGCCCCGAACGCCCGTCGACCGATGTCGAAGTGCTGCGAGAATTGGGACACCGCCTTGGAGTGATTTGAAGTACGGTTGTGTCTCATTTCTGCTTGTCAGACGCCATTGCGGAACTCGCCGTCCGTCTGGCAAAATGGACCACGCAGGCGTTGATATCCGTCGTCGGCAGGAAGTAATTCGTGGCAACCATTCAAAGCGCTGCTCCGGCGCCGGTCGCAGTGCGGCCGAAGCAGAATTGGGTCGTCGGCCCGCTGGCTGATGCAGTCTTCATTATTGGCGCGCCTGTCGTCGCGTTTCTGCTCTTCGCCCCCATCTATGCAGCGTGGGGCATTTCCGCTGTCTTGTTCATCTTTTTCGGATTCAATCTCGGGCACCACGTCCCGACGTTCATCCGCGTCTACGGCGATCGTGCACTGCTCGAACGATTTCGCTGGAACTTGCTGCTGGCGCCGGTAGTCCCGTTCACGTTTGCGATGTGCGGCGTCGCGTATCTCATTCTGGCGGGCTATTCGATCCCGACGATCATGTTCCTCTATCTGATTTTGAACATCTGGGATCCATGGCACTTCATGATGCAGAACCACGGGTTCATGCGAATTTACGATCGTCATAACCTTGCACCGCGAAAGCTCGCCGGTCGAATGGACCTGGCGCTTGGATGGAGCTGGTTCATCTACATCATGATCGGCGCAGTGAACTGGCTTCCCGACTTGATCTATAGCAGCAAACAGCTCGTCGGCGTGTCGCTGGTACCGCTCTTTCTCAGTGGCGTGTTTGGCGTTCTCGAAGCGGCCGCGTTTGCTGTCGCCGTCGCCGTCAGCATCGTGTACGCCGGCTATCTCATCTGGTGCGCGGCTCGCGGTTATTACGTGAGCTATGCGAAGCTCTTATTTTTCGCGGTCACCTACGGCGTGATGTATCTCACCTACGTCCCCAATTCGTTGATGTCGCGGTTGCTTCCCGAATGGACCTTCACGGCCGGCTTCGCCACGCTGGGAATGGTGCATGTTTCGCAGTACCTGGCGATTGTCTGGAAGTACAACCGGGCCCTCGCGCAGCGGCATGAAGCGGTGCGCGACGGAATGTTCGTGCGATTGTTCGGCCGTGGCGGGATGTGGGTGGTCTTCCTGTACGTGGCGGCCTGTCTCGCGTACGGATTCGGCCTGCGCGGATTGATGGCTCTCAACATGGTTCAGTCGACACTCGTCGTGCAGCAACTTCTGTTGTGGATCGCGGGGACCGGGCTGGCGATCAACTTCACTTCGACAATCACCCATTACTACTACGACGGATTCATCTGGAAGATTCGGCACAAGGAAAATCGCCGCAACCTCGCGATGCAGGAGGGAGAAGAGATTGATCAGGCCGCAACGGAAACGGTTTCCTGGTGGGATTCACGTCGCGTGACTCCTGCCATGAGGACGCTGTTACGGCAGGGACTTTATTTCGGCGTTCCAATGCTGCTCGTCACAGTCGGCGCGGGAATGGTTCGGCACAACGACGGGCTGAACCCCGATTCCGGCAATCTCCACGTTCAAACCGCCAATGGTTACAAACGCCGCGGGCTCTTAGACCGAGCTGTGGCGGAGTACAAGCTCGCGATTGCCGCGTTCGAGCGGAGGATCGGTCTGGAGCGTGAGATGCTGGAGATTCGTCCCACACCGGCGCACTACGTCATGCTCGGACAGTCGATCGAACTCCGTTCCATGCTGTGGACGTACGAGGTCGCGCCATCAGAGCCAGATATTGTGCCGGAGAAACTCTATCGCGAAAGGATTGCAGAGGCGCGCGAGGCGATTGCGTGTTACGAAAAGGCCCTCGAACTGCCACCCTCCCTGGGTTTGCCCACCGACTTGAACCTCAAGCCGCTCACTCGCAATGATGTAGCCGACTTCGTCAGCACGCTTGCCGAGGAAATCAAGAAGATCGAGCAGCACCTTGCAGAGCTGGAACGCAGCGGGCCAACGACAACTGTTCCCAACAAAAGCTGACAAGCAGATTTCATCGCCGTCGAAATACAATCCGAGAAACGGCGACGTCAGGTTTCTTGCGGCGATTTCGCGACTGTTCACTCACACCACAGGATTTCCAACATGAAGCATCTGAAGCGACTCCGGATTGGCTTTGCGATTGTTCTCGTCGTCGTGCTCGGCTCTCAGTTTGGTTTCGCGCAGGAAACGCTGGGCAAAATTCTGCGGCACGATCCGCGGTTCGACAAACTCTTTGCCGCTGACGCGAAGATGGAAATCATCGCCAGCGGGTTTGCCTGGTCGGAAGGACCGGTTTGGCGAAAGGACGATTCCGGCGGGTATCTGCTCTTCTCCGATATCCCGCGAAACTCGGTTTTCAAATGGAAGGAAGGGCAGGGGATTTCCCTGTTCCTCAATCCGTCGGGCTACACCGGCAATACGTTTTACGGAAAGGAACCCGGCTGCAACGGATTACTCCTCGACCCGCAAGGAAGACTCGTCTCGTGTGAGCACGGCGATCGCCGCGTGTCGGTGCTGACGGAAAACGGCGGCAAGCGCACGCTCGTCGACAACTATCAGGGGAAGCGACTCAACAGCCCCAACGACGGAACGTACAAAACGAACGGCGATCTCTACTTCACCGACCCTCCGTATGGCCTGCCGATGTGGGACAAGGACCCGCTCTGCGAGCTGCACTTTTTCGGGGTGTATCGACTCGGGACCGACGGCAAGCTAACGCTGTTGACGAAGGAAATGACCCGGCCCAACGGTATCGCATTTTCACACGATGAAAAAACTCTCTACGTCGCGCAGTCCGACCCCGACGCGGCGATTTGGCGCGCGTTCGAAGTGAAGGCCGATGGCACGTTGGGCGCGAGCCGCGTGTTCTACGACGCGACCGAAAACGTGAAGAAGAAGTTGCCCGGACTTCCCGATGGACTAAAAGTCGACAACAAGGGGAACATCTTCGCGACGGGACCGGGCGGCTTGTTCGTCTTCGATCCCGATGGGACGCTGCTCGGCCGGCTCGACACGGGCGAAAAGACCGGCAACTGCTGCTGGGGCAACGACGGCACGAAGCTCTACATCTGCGCTGACAACTTCATCTGCCGCATTCAGACGACGACGAAAGGCGCGCGCTGGTAGAAGTGAAAAGGGAAGAGTGAAAAATGAAAGCCCGGCTTCTGCCTTGGAAGCCGGGCTTTTTTCGCGTGCGTTAGCGAATTGAGAAATCGCTGACGACCAGGCGGTGGTTGGAACTCGAGGTTTTGGTGGCGGCGAACCATTCGGGTTGGAGCGTATCGGTCACCCAGATTTGGTCGACGCGTTCGACCGGGTATCTGTTCGTAATCGTGTTGCAGTTGCCGCGGCCCGATGTGCGGAACGCCTCGCGTAGACCGACGCGCAGCGGTAGGAGAGAACCATCTTCCACGGCGCAATTGAAGTTTCCGCCGACGACAAGCGGAGTGGTCGCCGGGACAGTGTTCATTTCCTTGATGATCGAATCGATTTGCTTGCGTCTTTCGCGTCGTGCATCGCGATGGGCGCGCCAGAAGTCGCGCGACCAGAAATCGTAACGAATGACTGCAGGCAGCAGGCACACATCAATCACTTCGATTTGCTTTCCGGTCGACAAATCCACCGTCCCATGCACGAAAAGAGAATTTGGATCGGTGGTCTTTGGTGTGACTTTGCCGTGAACGATAATCGACGTGTCGGTGCTCCACATCACCGCTCCTTCGCCGCCGAAGAGTTCAGTCGCGAGCTTTTGCAATTCTTCCTGACTGGGCGATTTCTGGAGAAGAATGATGTCGGGCTTCGGGTCGAGGGTCTTCACCTCGGCTGCGGCTTGCGTCTGGCTGTCGACGCAATCGAGCGACGCGATGCGAATGGTTTTGCCTTCATTGCGGGCGGCCTGCCAGGTCGACGTGGGAAACTTGTCGCGTCGTGCGAGGCTCCAGACTTCTTCGACGGAAGTTGTGGTGAATAAGGCCCACAGGGCGAAGACGGTGAAGGCGAGCATCTTGCGACCGCGACCGCTGAACCAGAGGATCGACAAGATGCCGGGGATGATCCAGATGCAGGCGGGCACAATCGTCAGGCCGGCAAGATCGTCGGGCTGCGCTTGATACGCGTAAGTCAGGAATGCCGCGGCAAACCCCGAAAGACCCAGAAGGAATGTCCGTATCGGTGCTCTTTTAGAAGAGCTGACCTTTGCCCGCTTGTCGCCCATCCTGACGTCTCCTGCTCCTGATGTCGCGACGACCGTTTGCGATTCTTCTCGCAGACGTGCGCTACGCTACCGCCGCGCGGGCACGGGCGTCAAGGAAGTTGAAGCACGAAGCAGATTCGTAGTTCGGATCTGGTACATGGATTGTTGCGTTGCTTCATCTTTCAATTGTTTTCAGGCGAATGCATCGATATGGAAATCGTTGTCGTTGTTTGCCAAAATGCAGGCGACAGCTAGCCAGCATAGGAAAAGCGCGGAAATGCTTGCACAAATTGCCCAGAGTGTTCTGGCGCAGTACGAATCATACGACGACGAATATTCTCTGCCGATGTGGTTCTGGCTTTATGCCGGCGCGGCGCCTTTTGTCGGACTGATTGGGACTGCGTTCTGGATCTGGATGATCGTGGATTGTGCTCGCAAGGATCCTGACCGAAATACCTGGCTCTGGATTCTGGTCTTCGTTCCCTTCAGTTCGCCGATCTACTTTATCCTCCGTTGGATACCAATCAGCGGCGTTCGAGCGCCGGCTGCATTCAAACGCATGTCGCGCGGACGCGAGATCGATCGGCTCGAAATTGCCACGCAGCAAATCGGTAACGCCCACCAATTCGTGCAATACGGCGATGCATTGCGCGACGTCGGAAAAATCGATCGATCGGCTTCGGCGTACGCATCGGCCCTGAAGAAAGATCCCGAGAATCGCCAGGCACTCTGGGGTGCGGGACAGTCAGAGTTCGACCTGAAACGATTCGATTCAGCCCGCGGGCATCTAGAGAAGCTGCTCGCCATCGACCCTCAATACAAGTTCGGCGACGTTTCGCTGTGCTATGGAAAAACGTTGTTTGAATTAAACGAGCGCGACGCTGCTGACACTCACCTCGAAAAGCACATCAACCGCTGGCGTCATCCCGAAGCGCTTTTCGTGCGGGCGACGATTGCCGCCGACCGAGGCGACGCCTCTTCGGCTCGCTCCCATTTACAATCGCTGCTGCTTGACATCAACGGCGCCCCGCGCGCAATCGCCCGCCGGCACATGATTTGGAAGAGCAGGGCGAAGAAGTTGTTGAAGCGTCTTCCCGCGAACGGGCGCGATGCGAGTATGCGGTGACGCGAAGATAAGATTTCGCGACTCGCGTCGATTTGTCATTCGAGCTTAGGGCTTGGTACCTTCACCCTTGAGGTATTTGTCGAACCACTCGTACGTCTGTTTTTCGGCGGTTTCTCTCGCGTAGCCCTTCTTAAAGCCGTGGCCTTCGCCGTTGAAGAAGGTCACGATGTTTGTCGCGCCGGCTTTCATGGCTGCACGCGAGAAGAGCGATGCTTGTTCGGGAACGACGGCCGGGTCTTCGGATCCGTGCAGCGTGAGCATTGGTGGATCGTCTTTGCTGAGATAAGTGACGGGGCTTGCGGCCTTGTATGCCTCGGCCGCTTTGTCAGGAGTTGTGCCGAAGAGTCCTTCGAATGCCTTTTTCGTTCCAGGTTTTGTCGCAGCATGAGCACTGGCCAGTTCGGTCGGACCGTAGTAATTGACCACCGCCTGTACGCGGCTGGACTGATTCTCGTTTCCGCCGTGCCCTTCGAAGCCGGCGGTTTCGTCGCAGACGCCGAGCATCAGGCTGAGATGACCACCCGCAGATGCACCAGTTGCGCCAATGTGCTTCGCGTCGATGTGATACTTGTCGGCGTTTGCGCGCAACCATCGAACCGCGCACTTGGCGTCTTCGATCTGCGCCGGCCAGGGATGTTTGGGCTTGCCCGTCGTCTTGTCGGGATCTGTGAGGCGATAGGTGATGGTGATGGCGACATAGCCTTTGCCCGCGGCGGTTTGAATGTCATCGTCGTACATATCGCGATTGCCCCCCATCCATCCACCGCCGTGGATGAAGACGATTGCCGGAAACGGTCCGTTGCCCTCCTTGGGCCGCGCGAGATCCAATTTCAAATCGACGTCGCCTCCTTTGCCGTAGACAATGTCTTTCTCGAAGACGATTTCACCGGCATTTGCATCGCACGCGAAAAAGCAAAACACAAAAATGAGCATGGACGACAACAGTCGGCGGGGCATGTGTCACTCCGGATGATTCTGGCGAGCGGCCGGCGTGAGCCGGCTGGTGGATTTCGTCTCGAACCAGCCTACTCGGGTCCATATCGCCGCGGCAAGTAACAGAAACTCGATGAATTCTGAAGTCGTTGCCGTTGAGCGTGGCGAGCAGTAGACTGGCGTTGTCAAGCAAAACAGTTTTTACAAAGCAAAATGGAAAACCCACAGACGGCTGGCTGTGGGCTCAGTCGCAAAATACAAAATAGTTGAAATTCGTCATTCGCGGAGCAGAACAGTGAATCAATTCGATCGTCGGGGGTTCCTTGATGCTTCATTGAAAGCGAGTCTTGGGGTCGCGCTGGCTGGCGCTCTTTCCCCGCAGGCATCGCAGGGCGAAGAATCGAAAAGTGCGCCGGCACGTCCGATCGGCCGCGCGAAAGTCGGTATTTTCACGAAGAGCTTTCAGGATCGGTCGATCGAGGATGTCTGCCGGATCTTCAAAGGGATCGGAGTCGACGGCCTCGACCTCACGGTGAGGAAGGGCGGGCATATCGATCCGAAAGATGTCGCGACCGAGTTGCCCAAGGCGAAACAGGCTGCGGCCGCGGCGGGGGTCGAGATTTTGTTTCTCACCACGAACATCACCGAGCCCGATGCCGATGCGGAGCGCGTGCTGGCGACCGCGGCAGAGCAGGGGATCGGCCGCGTGAAGATTGGCTACTACAGCTACGACCAGAAGAAATTCGGCACGTTGAAGCAGCAGATTGCCGACGTGCGGGCCCGGGTCGAGAAAGTGGCCCGGCTTGGACAGAAGCACAAGGTCCTGCCGTGCATTCATATCCACTCGGATGCGATGATTCCATCGCACGGAACGCTGCTCTACGAATTGATTCGCGACTTTTCCCCCGGCGAAGTCGGCGCTTACGCCGACACGCTGCATATGGCGAAGGAAGGGGGCGGCGAAGGCTGGCGCCAGGGGCTCGACCTGCTCGGACCGTGGCTGGCACTCTGCTCGATCAAGAATTGTGTCTGGGTAAAGAAAGATCGCGACATGCACGGCCAGCAGCAATGGGGCACCGTCACTTGTCCCGTGGCAGACGGTATCTGTCCGATCCCTGAATTCCTCGAGGCGCTACGGCTGCTGAATTATTCAGGTCCCTTCTCGCTGCACAGCGAATACAAAGGCAAAGGTAGCTGGCAGGACCTCGACACCGACGGTTGCATTCGCCAGACGGCGGAGGACTTTGCTTACGTCAAGCCGTTGTTGTGAGCGATTTGAACAAGAATGAAATTACCCGGGGGCTTATGCCACCCCGCTCGCCGGGTCTTTCCGCGAAACTCGCAATTCAGGCGAGTGATTTCGCGACCGCGGATTTCATTTTTTCGAGGCCCCTTTTCAACACGAGGCTGGCGTCTTGTTTCCAGTAGTCGCGGTTGAAGAGTTCCAGCGAGAGTGCGCCTGCAAAACCGATGTCGCGCAGCGTGCGAAACAGTTTGTCCAACGGAGCAACGCCGTCGCCGGGGTAAACGCGCTGGGCGTCGACGATCGTGTCGCGAGGCGGCTCTTTCGGATAGTCATTGATGTGGAAGGCGTGGACGGCGGTCGAGCTTAAGAGTTTCAGGCCGTTGACGTCCGAGCCGCCTTTGTAGAGATGGTAGACGTCGGGCAGCACGCAGGCCGAAGAATGGCCGCTTTCGACGGCGACCATCACCGCTTCGCTCAATCGTGACAACGACTTTGAGAAACCCCACACTTCGAGCTGCGGTACTACGCCGGTCTGGTCACCGATTTCGAGCAGTGCGCGATAGCGTTTGGCCGCCTCGAAGAGGTTGAGATTGGTTTGCTCGGTCGCGCCGGCAGGCGGGGCGGCAATGCGCTTGCCGCCGATTTCGCGGACCATTTCCATTTCGCGCTTGCATTGTTCGACGGCCGCTTTGCGTTTCGCCTCGTCGTCGACAATCCAGTTGGCAAATCCGATGGCGCTCTCGACGGTGAGCCCCAGGTCGTGAATCCGCTTGCCGAGGTCTTTGAGTGACCCACCCTGATTGCGAAAAACTTCAATCTCGCGAATCCACGGCTCGATGCTGTCGTAACCCGCCTTGGCGATCAGTTCGATCTCAGCCAGAATTCCGAGTTCCTGTCCACGAATGGTCGACGTGTTGAGGCAGTAACGGAATGAAGGCGATGACTTTTTTGCTTCTGTCGCCGCGGGTGCTGAATGGGCAATGCGATCGGGCACCAGGCTGGCGCCAATTGCCGCGCCCGATGCTGTGAGCCATGCACGTCGTGAGAGATCGTGTTTCATTGCCAAATCTTTTCCTCAGCCTGTCCCTTGTCCCTGGTCGAAGGCTTGAATGTCGCGGAGATAAAGGGCCAGGGTGGCCTGCACGGTGTCGCGGCTGATCCGCCAGCGTGGTGCTTCGTCGGTGTAACGGTTGCAGTGGTCGACGATGAGTCGATGCAAAAACTTGAAAAGCTGCCGCGGAACGCGCAGCCGCGCGAAGATGCCGATCAGTTCTCCCTGCGTATACGACTCGTCGAACAGGTCGCAGATCGAAGGCGCCTTGTCGGCTGATTTCACGCACGCGCGAATGCGGTCATTGGCGACGTCGAACAGCGATTCGCCCGTCCATTCCAACGAGGGAATAAGGTTTTGCTTGTCGAGCCGCGAACGTTCGTAGAATTCTTTTTCTTCGCGTTTGAGGTAGTAAACGACTTCGGCCGGCAACAGCAGCTTGAAGCCGATGCCGGGATGTTTGAGAAACTTGTTATCGAACATCGGCCAGAGCAGGTCGCGCATTCGCTCGGGCGAGCCGTTGACGAGGTGCGGCTCATCGACGCGGTCGACGAGCACAATGATGCTCGCGTAGCCCAGCTTCTTCAGAATCCGCTGGAACTTCTGCAGCAACTCGTACCGATCGTCGCTGCGATCCTTGCTGGGAATGGGCTGACTCGCGAGTTCCTGCCTTGGAATGCGGCACAGAATTCGGCGCAGCGTGTTGGGCGAATGGTCGAAGACGTGAATCTGCCGCGAGACGCGCCACGCGGTCCACATCAATATGGCTTGTCGCGAAAGCAGCGGAAGCCAGGCGACGATGAAAATCGCGACTGCCCACCACGAATAGAGTTGCCGCCATTCGCCGAACTTGAAAATCAAGCCGACAGTCGCAGCGGTCACGACCAATGCCAGGGCGGTATCCCAATGGGACCACCAGGAGCGATACTTCATCCGGCGGCGAAGTTGACTCCAGCGCTGCTTGGCTGGGCGGTCGAGCGAATGATCGTAGAACGCCGCCAGCAGCAACAGGTCGCGTTTTTCCTGCCGTGAGAGGCGCGTTAGCGAATCGGGCTTGATGCCGTCGGGATCTTCAGTGTGGTTGAGAATCGCTTTGCTGACTCGCGTGACGCCGAGAGAAAGGATGGCGTCCATGTGGTCCCAGAGTCGCCAACTCTCGAGTGCGCGTTCGGGTTTGCGTTTTCGCCCGTGCAACCGGTCGCGGAACGAGTCGAGAAATGGGTTGAAGTCGTCGTATTCGATGATGAAGACGCGCTCGCCGGGCATCTCGCGGTTGTGTTGTTCGAGTTGCCGGCTGATTTGCAGGCGGAGCGCGGTCTTTCCGCTTCCCTTCTCGCCGAAGACAACCGAAGTCGACGGATGAGCGGGGTCGCCGAAAATCTTGTCCCAGGCCGGATGATGCGTCCCGGTGAGGCAATGCTGGGTAAAAACGTGGTCGGTCTGAGCGTCTTCCTGGCCGAACGGATTCTCGAAGATTCCATGGTGGGCCAGGAACTGGGGGACTTTCATGAGTTCTGATTATTTCCAGTGAATCTTCAGCACGTACAAGATGCTCAACGGCACCACGATGGGTGACGTCAGGAAAAAAATGAACAAGCTGTAATTCGGAAAGAAGAACGGCTTGATCACATAGTTGTCGAAGAGCACGCTGCCGATTGCCGCCCAGATCATGATCAGATAACCCATCATCTTTCGTTGATCGGCGTCGCCGGACGAAGATTGTGCCATCCGTTTCGAGGGCGTTTCCTCCTTGGATTTCTTTTCCGTCTTTGCGGGAGCTTTCTTGTCCTTCTTTTTCGGGTCGCCCGATTTCGTCGGAGCGGCCGAATCGTCGTCGCGCGCCACAAAGTATTTCGCCAGGGCCTGATTGATGGCCAACGGCGTGGCGATGACGGCCTTTGCCGGCATTTCGTAGCGCAGTTGCAGTTCTTCGAGGAGTTCGTGCGGCGGCTCGTCGATGCATGCCACGAGTACCATGCCGTCGTCGACGAACAAGGGAATGATTGAATAGCGGCGGGCCACTTTTCGCGGCAAGGTTTCCAGAACGGTCACGTCGGGAACGGTTTCGTTCAGGTCGACGTACGGAGAACGGAGAGAAACGGCGAGTGCTCTTGCCGCAGTATCTGGGTCGACGAGTTTCATCTGCACGACGGCGTCACGGAAACTCAAGCCGCGCAGTTCCGCAAACGAGAGGACTTCCTTCACCTGTGCCGACGTGAGTGTGCCATCCTTGCGCATCACTTCTTCGATGGGAACAGTGCGGAAACCGTCGGCCGGCTCTTCGAATTCGCGTCCCAGGCTTTCGTCGTAAGTCCGCTTACGATCGGGGTCGGTCAGGCAGAGCATGACCTTCGCCAACTCGTTCAATAACTCTTGCGACTGAATCGAGTATTGACCCGACGCGTACTTTCGTACGTGCGCGTTGAGTTTGCGGTAGTGGGCCTGAACTTTTTGCGTATCGTCTTCGAATCGAACGAGCCGCAATAACTGATAGTGATCGGGGGGGCGGTCCCCCTCGGGAATTCCCAGCCAATCCTTGTAGACGTCCAACGCCAACCTTGCGACTCCTCGAGACCTCGGCCGTTTGCGGCGACGTCTACGCGGCTATGACAAACGTACGTTCCGCGCCGCACCGACAGTCTGCTGCTTTCCGCGAATTTGACTATTCCACCGTGTATTCAGAAGCAAGTTTCTGAAACGCCGTCAGCCCTTCTTCGTTGAGTCCCGACTCGCGGACGATTTCCATTGAGGCCGCGTTGTTGCCCGTCAACTCTTTGGCGGCGGCATGAATGCGTCCGCTCGTATCGTAGTTGTACGCGATTTCGACCGGCGAACCAGCCGGCAAATTCGCAGGCAGATTTCCCACGCGAAAATCTCCAATCGTCGTGCAGGCATCGGGGTCGGCCGCGTCCCCTTCGAGCACGTAGACGTGCACACGGGTCTGATTGGCCGAGTTCGTAACGAACCGCTGCGATGCCTTCTGAGGAATCGGAGTATTCCGCGGGATCATGATGTGGTTGATCTTGCGGTTGCGATTGTTCGGGTCGGTAATTTTCACGCCGAGCGAGTGTGAGTTGACATCGACAGTGTTGACCGAACGCAAACGCTTGATGACCGCCTTGGCCATGCGGCTTTCTCCGCCGGTTTCCTTCGCCTCGAGGATAGCGGCGTGAATTGCTGCACCGTGGGCGACCGCTTCTTCGGGAACGATGTCGCGGGAGGGACCGCGCTTGGTGACGTCCTTCATCATCTGCTCAACGACGGGCATATACGTGCTACCGCCGACGAGTACTACTTCATCGAGCTGATCGGTGCCGATGTTGGCCTGCTCGAGCACGAGTTCGGTCGTGTCTTTGGTGCGCTGCAAAAGGTCTGCGGTCATGCGTTCAAAATCGCCGCGCGTCAGCGAAACGGTGAGCGTTTTGCCCTTGTAGTACAGGCTGATGGGAACCTGGGCTCGTTTGCTCAATTGACGTTTGGCGTCTTCGCATTCCTGCGTGAAGGCACGAAGCGTTTCGGGGTCTTCGCGCGGATCATCGCCGAACTTCTGCAGGAACTGTTCCGAGACGTGATCGACGAGCCGCTGATTCCAGTCCATGCCGCCGAGCATGACGTCGCCGTCGGTCGCGAGAACGCGGAACTGGGTCGGCGTATAGCGCACGACCGTCACGTCGAACGTTCCACCCCCCAGGTCGTAGACAAGGATGGTCTTCTCTTTGATTCCCGATTCGGCGCGTCCGAGTTCGCCTTTGGCCCAGGCGTACGACAATGTGGCGGCGGTCGGCTCGTTGATGATGTCGACCACGTTCAGCCCGGCGATGCGGCCGGCGTCTTGCGTCGCCTTGCGGCGGACGTCGTTGAAGTAATACGGAACGGTAATCACCGCGTTGGCAATCGGACCGATGCGCGCCTCGGCATCCTGCTTGAGCTTCTTCAGGATGAGGGCGGAAATGAACTCGGGAGTGAGTTTCTTTCCCTGGTAGACGATGTGGAAATCCTTGTTGCCCATTTCGCGCTTGATGGCTTCGACAATGTGCTCGGGCTTTTCAATCGAAATGCGTTCGAACGACGGGCCGACCATCACGTGGCCATCGTCTCCCAGCAGTACGACCGAGGGGGTGATGGGTTGGTCGTCGGCGTTGTGAACGACTACCGGGTTACCTTCATTGTCGAGTTGGGAGATTGCCGAATACGTCGTGCCGAGATCGATTCCAACTGTCTGTCCAGGAAGAAATGGCATTGAGTTCGCCTTGTTGCGGGACCGACAGCGGTCCCCGGTTTCGTAAAGGTAATTCGTGTCAGGGTATGGATGGCGGAACAGACGCCGCCGGTGATTTCTGTGCTGTGCCGGGAGCAAAAGGCACGATCGAAGAACGTTGCCTATTTTGACAGGCGCTGTGGGCTGAATCAAGTATTGCCGCAACCGCTGTCGCAGGCCGAAACAGCCCATCAGACCGATTCTATGGCCCGTGACGGGACACGGCGACGACTCGCGCTACGGCTTGGCCGGCGCGTTCGCAGCAGTCGGTTTGGCAGTTTTGCTTCGAGGCTGAAGGAGTATGAGGGAGGGCTCTTTTCCTTCCGACTCTCGGCGAAATTCCACGTGCGATCCGGCGGGAAGTGTGAACGTGCTGAAAGTCCCGTCGACCTTTCGGCGATACGTGAGCGGAGACGCAACGCTGTATTCGTGCGACCTGCCGGGTGGAAGTGTGTAAGGGCCGCCCCAGCCGGAGTACGGTCCTTTCATGTCGTAGACGAGTTCGACGTCGCTGCTGTTGGTGACCTTGATACCCGGCGCCGCGTAGGCCAACAGGAGTTCCTCTCCGGTCCACGTCGCACTGCCGAGACGAAGCCTGGTGTAACCAAGGTCGACGTCGTTCATGTGGGACTTTGCCAACGAGCCTTCTCTCGTCCAACCCTGCCAGGCATCGACGAACAACTGACGGATCTTGTCAGTGTCAATTTTCTGATTTTCGGCGTGATAGCCCGGTGCGAACTTTGCCGTGCACTCGATTGCCGGTTTGCCGCTCCAGTCCAATCGCAATTCGCGATCCTGATAGTTGGGACGTTCAACTCCCGCAGTCGCCTCTTGTCCCACGCTGAACGTGAATTGCGCGAACGGCTTCCAGTCGGCTTTTGGTTCGGTGCGAATCGACAACGCGATGACGACCTTGGGGGCGGCGATGCGCAGCGCGCGAGTTGGCGAATCGACCTTCGGAGCAGGGGAGGTCGCGACATCCGGCTTGGCTGTCTCATCGGCAGCGGCACCCTCAATCAACGCGACAGGTTTTGTGGCTACCGCGGGTTTGTGATCTTGCTCTGAGGGAGTCGGTGACGTGGCGGTAGGACTGTCGAGGATCGAAATCGGACTGGTAAGAATCAACTCTCCCCACAGCTCTGTCGATGGTGACATTCGTGCAAGTTCCGGAATGGCATCGCTCAATGCCTGACGATTGCCGAGCAGCGAGAATTGTTTCTCCGGAATGTCAGTCAGATGAATTCGAGCGACGTCGGCATCGATCAGAAGCTGCGTCAACGGTTGAAGAATGTTCGGGGCGAGGGCCACATTGAGTCCGGCGCCGCGTGGCTGTTCGGAAAGAGAGACCGACGACGCTTCGACGATCTGCGGTTGCTTCGGTGCGTGTTGCGGATCAATTGCCGCGGCAGTCAGGCCCATAGAAAGCGAAATACCCTCTTCGTCGGTCGAAACCGCTTGAGGCCAGACGCGCAGCCGCGGTTGATAAACGGGCAGAGGCCAGAAGGAGTGCACCATCTCTCCCAACTCAGGACGGTCGAAAGTTTGTTCGATTCGTGCGATCAGTTTGGGGACGACGGCGGTAATCTCTCGCTCGATGCGGCTTTTCTTGCCGTAGATTCCGCTCACGAGTCCGTTCGAAACGTCCGCCCGAGTCATGCCAAATCCTGACGTCGAGACACCGGCCGGCCCGGTGACGTACCAGTTGTCGTTGGGAATTTCGAACCACGTACCGACGTGTCGTACGCGCAGCTTGCGATTCTCGATGTACGGTTCGAGGGCCAAGCTCAGCCAAAGCGGTCGCCGATTGCCCATCACGATATTGATGGGGCCGGCGGTGGCCGAATGGCTTTCGCCGCTGATGTACGTTCTGCCGATATTGAGCGTGACGTTTCGCAGCCCGAGTTGCAGGTTCAAACGATCTTTCCGGTAGGCGCGAATGACGGCGCGTTCGACGGTTCCCGCATACGTGATTTGCGTAAACTGGACATTGAAGGAATATCCCTGGGTCACGGTCGAGTCATAGATGTCTGCGATTCGGCCCGTGAGGACATCGGCGGGAATCGTTCTGGGAACGGCATCGGCCAGAGTCTTCAGCATGTCGTTGCCCATGCGAATGCAGACGGCATTGAGAATGTCGACCGCCGGGACGAATGGGTCGTTTTGCTTTGGTTCGAGAGGCGCCGCCTGGCCGGGCTTTGCGCGCAACTCGACCTGTTCTGCATTCGCATGCGCGGGGTCGAGCATCCATCGATAGAGAGCGTCGCTGGCGTATGAGTACTTCCAGACGTCGTGCGCGACTCCCGAAACCTCGCTGTAGCGTGCATGTCCGCCTGCGGCGTTGACCGCGGCGATCATTGCTCGTGTTGCGTCCGGTCGCACGACCGTGTCATCGGCGCCATGGAATGCCCAGATCGGAAGTTTGGTGAGTTTAGAAGCCTGTGAAACGTCGCCTCCTCCTGACATTGGCGCAATCGCCGACCAATAGTCGGGCGCCGCTGTTGCAAGGCTCCAGACTCCGTACCCTCCCATCGACCAGCCTGTGAGAATGCGACGCTGCGAGTCGATGCTATATTGCTTTTCTACGGCTTTCAGAATCTCGATGGCGCGCTTGCCATCCGGTGAGCCGGCCGTCCAACCGGAGAGAATTGCTCCTTTTAGATCTTCGCATTGAGGAAATACGACGAGAGCGGGAAACGTCTCAGCTTGTTGGCGCACGTACGGGCCGAGTCCGACTTCGATCTGCTTATGTCCGTCGACGCCGCGTTCGCCGGCACCGTGCAGAAACAAGATCACGGGCCATTTTTTATCGGGGGCGTAATCGCGCGGGACGAAGACCGAGTATTTGTGACTGCCCGCAGCGTCTTTGAAGACTTCGTCGACAAACTTGCCGGTCTTCTCCGCGGCGGCTGCGAAGTTTGCCAGCGAGAGGCCGATTGCGAAAATCAACCAGAGGGCAAAATTGCCACGGATACGGCGCGCAAACAGCGTGCGAATCATGGGAGGCCTTCCGTACCGAGTTTCCACCCGCGGATGGGAACGTCCGGGCGACGTCAACGCTCTGTGCCCATCGGCCGTTCAGTCCGCGCGGGGCGCTGTAATTCTTTGGTGGCATTCCCCAAATGTCGATAGCGCCGGTCAAAGAATTCACGCAGAACTCTCGAAGTGGCGGTCGTGCAAGGCGCGCGCAACGGAATTGTGCAAAACGATGCGAGAAGGAACGCCGATTACGACTGCATTTGTCGTCGGCGCATGCGATCGCGGGCACGACTGAGCGTCGGGCCGATGGTGTTCTCGGGAATACCGAGCTGCGTGCTGATTTCCCGGTATGTCCGGCCTTCGAGATGAAACTGCCGAACAACTTCGGCATCGGTATCGGCCAAGTCTTCCAGCAATCGCTGGACTTCTTCGCGATCCTCAATTCGCTGGGCCTCGGGCGTTCGAAGCTCCGGGCTGTCGACGCCGGCACCGCCGTTTTGACCGCCAGTCTCGACGAGGCGACGATGGCTCATTTCGCGGACGACAATGCGTCGTGAAAGGACCGTTAAGTACGTCGCCAGCGAACTCTTGCCGCGAAACCGACGCAGAATCGCGAAATCGTCGGCCAAAAGCGCCAGGAAAACTTCAGCGCAAAGGTCGTCGACGTCGTGTGGGCTGACTCGTACGCTACGAGCATGCGCCGTGTGATGGATGACGTGGACAAACAGACCGATGAAGCGGTCTACGAAGTCTTTCCACGCGCCCGGCTCTTTGGAGAGACAGCGCTTGAGAAGATTGCGATCAATCTCGGTCAGAGCCACTGGAAATCACGCTCCACAGCGAAGGGAGGTTCCACACATCCGACCAATGTCGCCAGTCCCGGCAAATTGCCGGAAATGAGACATCTCGGTAGAGAATGTCTATCGGCCCGGTTCGTGCCTTCGCACGAGTTGGCATCTCCCGGGGCCGCGATCCCCACCAGACTCCATTACTCTAATACTTTAAGCGTATCGGCAGGTTCCTGCAAGATGGGTCCTTCAATTTTTCGATGTATCTTCTCAGCACACTTTACTTTAAGATCGCTGCCGCGCGCTCATACGCCACCCGAGATTTCCTCGAAACTCGTCACTTGAAACTTTTTTCGCACGCCACTAATATCAGCCGGGGTTTCGATCACTAAGCCAAGTCGCCTACATCGTTTACGCTGGAAACGCACGCGAAAGGGAGCAGAATGACTCACGTCGTCGCCGAACCATGTTTTAACTGCAAGTACACCGACTGCGTCGTCGTATGCCCGGTCGAGTGTTTTTATGAAGGCGAGTCGATGTTGTACATTCACCCGGATGAGTGCATCGATTGCGAAGCTTGCGTTCCCGAATGCCCCGTTGAGGCCATTTTCCACGAAGACAACCTTCCGGAAGACTGGGCCGGCTATACGGAACTCAACAAAGAACTGGCCTCACAGTGCCCAGTGATTACCGAAAAGAAAGAGTCGCTGGCTGAAACCGGTGTTTGCCCGAAACCCGCCTGATTCGGTCGTTAGACATTTCGGTCAGTAGCGCGGCAAAGTCCGGTCAATTTCGACGGACCATTGGTCGATTCCGCCCGACATGCTGGTTGCGAGCGCGAAACCCTGTTGCCGCAACCAGAGCGCCACGCGCAGGCTCCGCATGCCGTGATGGCAGTAGATGACGATCTCGTTCTGCCGATGTGTGGCGAGCTCGGCAATTCGATCGACGATGGAGCTCATCGGCCACAACTGAGCACCCGCAATTCTCACCAGCTCGAATTCGTCTTGCTCGCGGCAATCGATAAATAAGAACGGTTCGCCCCGGTCGAGGCGCGCTTTCACCGAACGGCATTCAATTTCAATCGGCGCGACTTCTGGTGCATCGCTCATGTCGTCGACCGAATCCGATTTGCTTCCACGACATTCCAATCGACTTCGACGCCGAGGCCGGGCCGATCGGTGATGCTGATGACGGGGCCTTTGATCTCGAGCGGTTTCTTGACGATGCTGAATTCGTGATATTCCGGGCCAAGTATGTCGCCAGGGTACGTTTCCACCTGCATGTTTTTGCAGGCGACAACGACATGGCACATTGCAGCCGATGCGATGTCCCATTCGAGGTTTGAGCCGATACTGCACGCGACTCCGTGACTCGCGCAATAGTCGACGATCTGTTTCGTTCTGGCGATGCCGCCATTCTTGCCGGGATACAAACTGACGACGTCGCAGGCGTTGTTGCGGATACATTCGCGTGCGTGAACGAGGTCGAAGACGATGTCGTCGGCCATGACTTTGGTCGGCCGAATGGCCTTGCGGACCTCTGCGAGAGCGGCATAGTCGCCGTTTGTCGTCGGTTGTTCGAACAGGCCGATGTTGTATTTTTTCAATTCTTCCATCGACGAAATTGCGGTCGGTGCGTCCCAGCCACAGTTGGCATCGATGACGATTTCGTGCTTTGGGCCGATGACTTCGCGCACGATTCGCACGCGTTCGATGTCTTCGGCCGGTTTGGTGCCGACTTTGACCTTAAATGTCGAAAAACCGTCGGCGAGGAGCTCGATTGCCCTGCGTCTTGCCCGCTCGGGGTCATAGGCTCCCATCGAGAAACGGCAACGAATCGAAAGCGGGCGAACGGCGCCTCCGAGCAGTTCGTAGACCGGTTTGTCGGCCTCTTTCCCTTGAATGTCCCAACAGGCCATCTCAATGGCCGATTTGGCGAACCAATTGAGCGCGGTCGCACGCTCCATTGCGGAGTCGATCGATCCGATGTCGTGGGGATCTTTGCCGATGACTGCCGGGGCGAGGACGTTGTCGATGAGAGCAGTTGCCCCCCAAACGGTTTCGCCGCTCCAGCGAGGCATAACGGTCGCTTCGCCAACCCCGTCGATTCCGGCGTCGGTGGAAACTCGGACGACCACATAATCCGAAACAGTGTGCTGGCCGAGCGACGAAATCATTCGGCGTTCGGGCTTGAGCGGTATGCGGACCGGAAACGACTCGATGCGGGTGATTCTCATGCCGGGTCGATCTCTCTACAATGCGCGCAAGGGGAGTTGAAGTGCAGTCATGGTACATAGCCGATCCGGTGACGGGAATGGACTCTCGCTGAGCGGATCACTTCGAACGTCTCGACAAATGTAACGAGACTTTTCTCAGGGACATCGTTTCGTGAATCGAATTTTTTTGACGCTGGCTTCGCTGGGAGGCCTGCTGCTTGTTGCCTCCGTCGTTTTGGGATTGAACATCGACGACCCCAGAGTCGCGACGGCACAAGTTCAGGGAGGCGTGGCTGCGCACTTTCTCACGGCCGTCGGCGGCCTGGTCTTTGCAGCGCTCGTACACGCAATTGTGCTGACGTATTTCATGGGAACGAGCCGCTGGATCGAGGAAACCGGGAACTCCTATCCTCTTTCGCCTCGTCCGCGCGAAGAAAATCGCAAACTGAAATACCGGGTCATGCCGGCCATGGCTGCATGTCTGCTGCTGTTGATTGTCACCGGAGCGACCGGAGCAGCGGCCGATCCCGCCTCACCATACGGGGCACAGGGGCTATTCGGGATGCCCTCGTCGACGGTGCATTTCGTTCTGGCGATGACGACCGTCTGCGTCAATCTCGCCGTGAACTACCTCGAATACATCGCGATTTACGAGAACGGGCGCATCGTCGAGGAAGTCTTGGCGGAAGTCCGCCGGATCCGGCTGGAGAGAGGGTTGCCGGTTTAAGGATGAAGGCTGAAGGATGAAAAACACGCGCGGCGTCTGATTCATCATTTCACGTTCAGCCTTCATCCTTTATCTGCGGCCTCGCGACGCACGGAAGCCGTATTCGACGGCGAACCAGTCAGCGAAGCGTTCGCGATCGCCGAACGTTGTATTGCGGTTGTCGTAGATGTGCCCGATTTCGTGGATCAGAATGTTGTTCAGGTAGAAATCGCGAATCGACTTCTCGGTCCACTCGAGTCGCCACTCACAGCCGTCCTGAAACCATCGCCCTCCGTACATCTCCGCTTCGATGCGTTGCTGCGGCTTGGGCGGATGAGCGTAGTATTCGACCAGTGAATCTTCGATCGGGTAGAGATAGACCGACGAGCCCCACTGCATACCGTAGCAGGGGAAAATCGTCCGTTTGCGGGTCATGCCGCTGAACTGCACGACTTCGAGTGTGCGAGTGAAACGCTCGGGAATAAGGGCAATTCGTTCGTGAACTTCCTTGCGGGTCACGGGATGGCGATACCCCTCTCCGGCCGGTTGAAGGATGTAGCGAATCCGGGTTTCACCGACCGGTTCGTGCCAGTCTTCCGGCGCGTTGAACGCTTCTCGTTCGCGACCTCCGCCGCGGGCACGGTGGGCGACAGCCGGGCGCTTTTGCGTCTTTCGTCTGTGGTCGACTTGGTGATGAGACGAAGGGTGGCGCGAATTGCCGGGTGCATAACTACGTCGCTTCGACATGAGAATCTCCCTTGAGCGCCGGGCTTTTTGACTCGGCGGTCGTCGGTCCAATAAACCGGGACCAGGGAACTTCCCAAAACGGATGGTCTTCGCGCCATCCGTGACCACACACGACACGTCCATCAAGGGAAATACCGTCCAGAAGCCATGCTACGGACGGGCGGAAACCGGTCGCAAGGTGTACACCGTAAGTGCAAAGCCGGGGCCAGCTTGCGAACTGGACGCAAAAAGAGTGCGAATTCTCCGCAGTAATCGACGTATGGCTGTTCAGTATGCGCGCCGCAAGGCATTGACAGGAAATAAGTTGCGCGGAACCTGTGGGCGGCTGCGAGAACTCGAAAATTCACGCGACTCGTGAATATTACGCCGTCACTACGGCGAGAAATTCAGCGCGCCGACCTGTCTGTGTTCAGCATCTTTGCGCGGCACGAGGAACTTTTCTTTTGCGGGATCGACGGAAAAGAATTGAATCGTCACGCCGCGCTTGCCCTTGTTCTTGAACAAGTCGATTTCGTGAGAGTCGCTTCCCGGCGTCGGAGTTCGTTCGCTGTAGTTCGATTCGATTCCGTTTTCGTCCGCCATCTTCAAGATGGAATCGACCGAGCCCGATGCCAGGTAGGCCTCTGCGCCCCGGATTTGTGAAAACAGATTCGATTGCAACTTCAGATCGGGCCGCACATTGGGAGCAGAAACTGGAAGTCCAGTAAATTCAATCCCGTATTGCAAATTATGAAATGTATTTCTCACAACCTTTAAGCGATTGAATTGAGACTTGATGGCGTCAATTTTGATTCCGACTTCGGCGCCGGCAAAGATTGAATCCTCGATTTCCAATCGCGTCAGCTGCGGCTCGGCACCATCGATCAGTATTCCAGCGGACATCGGCCCCAGAAATCGACATTCTCGTACCGAAGCGTACTGTACCCGGTTGAGTTGCAGCCCGACCGATTGCGGGCTGTTCCCCTTGAGATTGAGGCCGCTGAGCACCATTTGCCCTTGGTCCGCACCGCGGGCACCTTGGGAGTTGATACCTTTGGCGGTAAAGCCGTTGATGTTGAGCTTGCTCAATCTGGTTCCGGCGAGATTCCCTTTCAATTCGACAGCGGTTGCCGCCCTTCCGTTCGCTTGAAGTTCGAACCCTTCGATCGTGAATTGCTGGACGTCGGCGAGCGAAATGACCGGGCCGGAGACGGTTGGTGCGAGAATCGCTCGCTCCGGCCCGTCGTCACAGATCAGGCGAATTCCCGCCGGCCACTTCAATCCACTGGGACCGCCGTCGATCTGAATACCTTCTGTATAGACTCGTCCGCCAACGACTCGAATCGTTCTCGTTGCTGTCGCTGATTCTGGTACAAACGTCTGGCGAACGTGGTTGAGCGCCTCGGTGATTGATCCGAACTTGCCCGTGGGGCCGACTGTGATGTCGGCATCGGCGGCATTCCCCGCGTTCACGGCGGTGCTGTCGGGAGACTTATTCAGGTTGACGACGACGAGCACCACCACGACCACAACCAGCAGGAGAACCAGGCCGGCACCAGCGACGACCGCCTTATCGTTAGGGCGATTTTTGCCCCGCAGCACACTCGAGCCGCTACGCAACACGCGCGAATCGGCCGACCACCGCGGTGGAGGGGTGGCGGTCTCGGCTAGAGGCGTCTCGCTCTCGATGGGAAGTGCCTCTGCCACAGGATCTTCGACCTGGTCGTCGCCGATTATTGGGCGAGAGAGGTTGGGTCGTTGTGCTGGACGCGAGGGCGACGTCCCCGCCGGTTGCGGCGGTCCGTCGCCGGTTTTGGAAGCAACTGAAGGACGCGTACCTGCTGACGATATTCCCTTTGCCGGATTCGCGGACCTCTGCGGAGCAGTCGGGCCGTTGCCTGGAGCAGTGGGTGCCGTGCCGGGTTGCTTCGTCTGTGCAACGGGCGATTTGCCGGGTGTCGAATCGCGGAGTGGTTTTTGCGGTTGTGTCCGCTGCTCGGCGGCTCGTGCCGGTGTACCTGCTGGAGCCGGACGTTTCTGCGGTTCGGCCTTATTCGATTTCGCGGGAAGCGGCGAGTCGCCCTTTGAGTCGTCCTCGTCGATCGGTGCGAGCGGAATGTCGTCGCCGGCGATCAATGGCTTAGCGGGCCCTCGAACTTCACGGAAGTCATGAGGTCCCGTTTCCGTCTCTGAGGTCGACAGATTCGCCGTGTTGTCGGTCGTTGCTGGAGTCGGCGCCGTTGCCGTGAAAAGTCCCCCTTGCGGAACGAACTGCAACCCACCACGATCGGCGGCGCTCGAGGCGTCTCGCGTTGCGTCGCCTCCTCGCATGGGGCCGGAGCCGGTATCCGGTTTGTGTTTTCGCCTCCAGGTTTCGTCCGCATGAATCGCCAACCAGCCGTACAGGGCAGCACTGACCTCGGCGGAACTTTGAAAGCGCTGATTGACGTCTTTGGCCATCATCTTGTTGGCGATCGCCAGCAAGTCGGGTGGGCAATTGGGCCGGTCGACAGTGATCGCGGGAGGCTCTTTCATCTGGTGGCTCATCAGTCTTTGAGCCAGCGTCCCTTCGGTGAAGGGGGGATGCCCCGTCAGCATGAAATAGAGAGTGCAGCCCAGGCTGTAAATGTCGGCCCGGGCATCGACCGTGTGGCTGTCGAGTGCCTGTTCGGGAGCAAGATAGTCTGCGGTACCGAGCACTTTCTCGTCGTGTGTGACCGTCAGCGATTCCGCGTCGTCATCGTCGAAGAATCGAGCCAGGCCCATGTCGAGAATCTTCAGCGTGCCGTTCGGATCGACCAGCAGGTTGCCCGGCTTGATGTCGCGGTGCACCATGCCGACTTCATGTGCGTGTACGAGACCTTCGGCTGATTGACGGGCATACTCCGCCGCGACAACGAAATCGAGCACACCTCGCGCCGCGACCATTTCCTGCAGGCTTTCGCCGTCGACGTACTCCATCACCAGGAAGTGGATTTCTGCGTTCCCCTCAATTTCTTTATCGACGTCGTACGCGCGTACGATGTTTGGATGGTCGAGGTTCGCGACGGCCTGCGCCTCGCGATGGAAGCGGCCGAGGTACGACGTATCGTTGACTCGTTTTGTCGGCAGCACTTTGATCGCACAGCGGCGACGCATGACGGTGTGCTCGGCCAGATAGACCGAACTCATGCCACCCTTGCCGAGCAGCGACAGCAGTCGATACTTCCCGAGGAAAAAGCCGCGGTGCTTGCCCTGCAGCAACTTCTCCGCCTGCCAGCGGGTGATGGCGTTGCTGGCGACGAGTTCGTCGGCGATGGTGCGGGCGTTTTCGAGTTTGAGGCCGCGCAGTCGAAACTCGTTCAAGAGTTTCTGTAAGCGCTCCGCGTCCACCAGGCCGCTCTGTTTGACGACCGCGAGGAACGATTCGGGAGTGAGTTGAAGGGGCATTTCCTGAAGTCTACTTTACGCAAACCGGTCGGCCGCCGTGCGATACCTCAAACTGGCTTCAGCTTACCAGCGTTCGACGTGCGTCGCCAGAGGCACGGCCGCTTTCAACGCTGCCTGTCCGCTTGTCACGGTCTTGAATGACCTCGAGCTCGAATGTGCTAGCCTCACCGTGTCTTGGTTTCTAAGCCCGGAAATCGAGTATCATGTAAACATGCAATCTCGCGAGCATAACTCGATTCGAGCCCGAGCATACGCTGCGATTCTGGTCTGCCAGTTGTGCGCAACATTTCTCCGCCCGGCACTCGCTGAAGAGACGACGGGCAAAGGCTCCGACGAGCAAATCAAGTCGCTGAAACGCGAGGAAGTGGAATTCTTCGAGACGAGAATTCGTCCCGTACTGGCTGAACAATGTTATGCCTGCCATTCCGCCAAAGCCAAGCGCGTGCAGGCAGGATTATTGCTCGATACGCGCGAAGGAATGCGAAAAGGGGGCGATTCCGGCCCGGCACTCAATCCGGGCAATCCGGAGGACAGTTTGATTCTCGAGGCAATCCGCTACGCCGGCCTCGAGATGCCTCCGAACAAGCGATTGTCCGATTCCGTCGTCGCAGATTTCGAAAAATGGATTCGCATGGGGGCACCCGACCCCCGCGCCAGTAGCGAGGATGGCGCCAATGCGAACAAGGGGCAAGGGAAAGCAACGCGCTCGCCGCAATCGCTCTGGTCCTTTCAACCACTGCAGCGACTGGATGTACCGCAGTCGGCCTCGGATGAGTGGTCGTACTCGCCTGTTGATCGATTCATTCTGGCGAAGCTCAACGCGCAGAATCTGGTTCCCACGTCCGACGCCAGGCGCGAAACGCTCATCCGTCGCGCCTTTCTCGATCTGGTAGGTCTTCCTCCAAGTGCCGTTGAAGTCGAGGCCTTTGTCAACGACACGCGGTCCGACGCCTTTGTCCACGTTGTCGATCAATTGATGGCGTCCCCCCAGTTTGGTGAGCGGTGGGGCCGGCATTGGCTCGACGTGGCACGGTATGCCGATTCGAGCGGCGGAGGCAGGGCCCGCATTTTCGAGAATGCCTGGCGCTATCGCGATTACGTCATCGCCTCGTTCAACGCGGACAAGCCGTTCGATCGGTTTGTCACCGAACAGGTCGCCGGCGACCTGCTTCCACACGCGACGCCGGATGAACGACGCGACAATTTGATCGGGACCGGTTTTCTGGCGCTCGGGCCGACGAATTATGAGGCACAAGACAAAGAGTTGTTGCGGATGGACGTCGTCGACGAGCAAATCGACACGGCGGGCCGGGCATTTCTGGCCCTCACGATTGGCTGCGCGCGGTGTCACGATCACAAATTCGATCCGATTTCAACACGCGAATACTATGCGCTGGCGGGAATCTTCCGGAGCACGAAGACGCTTATTCACGCGAACATCTCCGACTGGATCGAGCGAGAATTACCGATTAGCGACGAGCACCGTCGTGCGCTCGACGAGCACAAGCGCGCAACGGCGCCGCTCGTGGCTGAGATCAAGCAGGCAAAGGAAAACCTGAAAGCGCTCCGGAGCAAATCAACTTCTGCACAAGAGGGAGATGGAGAACGACGACTTCGCAATGAGAGTTCGGAAGTCAAAGCCGCCATGAAAATGGTTGCTGATCTGGAATTGAAGTTGCAAACACTCAATGCCGCTGCACCGTCTCCTCCACCGCGGACGATGTCGATCGAAGAAGAAGAAAAGCCTGCCGACTTCCAAATTTGTATTCGCGGGAATGTGCATACGCTGGGTGACTTGGTGCCGCGTGGATTTCTGAACGTGGCCGGCGGCTCACAACCGGGCGCGCTTCCTGCAAATCAGAGTGGTCGAGCTGAGTTGGCCGCGTGGATCGGCAGCCGCGACAATCCGCTGACCGCTCGCGTCATCGTCAATCGCATCTGGCTGCACCTGATGGGAGTCGGTATCGTTCGCACTCCCGACAACTTTGGCGCGGCGGGTGAGCTTCCGTCGCATCCTGAATTACTGGACTGGCTGGCAAGTGACTTCATTGCGCACGGCTGGTCGGTCAAGCACACGGTGCGTCAAATCGTCCGGTCGCATGTCTATCAACTCTCGACGGCCATGTCGCCGCAGGCCGCCGGACTGGATCCCGAAAACCGACTCTGGTCGCGGATGAACCGTCGCCGGCTTGATGCCGAGGTCCTTCGCGACTCGATGCTGCTGGCTGCCGGCCGTCTTGAGACGACTCCGGGCGGGCCGAGCGTCGAAGCGGGCACGACTTCGGAATTCGGCTACGAGTACAAATCGCTGCGTCGTTCTGTCTATGTTCCCGTGTTGCGAAACGAACTGCTCGACCTGTTCGAATTGTTCGACGTCGCCGACCCGAACCTCGTCGGAGGCCGGCGCAATACCAGCACAACCGCGACGCAGGCACTCTTTTTCACCAACAGCCCCTTTGTGATGGATTGTTCGCGAGCGGCGGCTCGCGACCTGCTGAACGCGGGCGTCCATGAAAACGCTGCGGTGATCGAGGCCGCGTATCGTCAGGTTTTGGGCCGCGCACCGACCGACGGTGAGCGAGTCGCCACTGATCGATTTCTCAGCGAGGCAATGCAGAGCGCAGATTCGAAATCGATCGAGCAGACGCGACTGCACGCCGTAGCCGGCCTGTACCAGACATTGTTCGCCTGTATCGACTTTCGCTACATTGAGTGAATCATGAGCGACCGGCCCGCACTTCATCGACGCGAATTGCTGCAAAGAGCGGCGTGCGGATTCGGTTCGCTCGCGCTGGCGGGAATCTGCGCGGCCGACGCCGCGGAAACTCGCCGACAACCATTGACCGTTCGCGAGACGATGCTCGCAGCTCGGGCGAAGCGAGTCATTTTCATCTTTATGCAGGGGGGCCCGAGCCACGTCGATACGTTCGACCCCAAGCCTCGTCTGACAGTCGACGACGGCAAGCAAATCGAGTTTCACAACGCACGATCTCGGAAGGTGATCGCCGAGCGCGTCTTGAAGTCTCCATGGAAGTTTTCCCAATACGGGCAATCGGGCCACTGGGTCTCTGAGCTGCTGCCGCACATTACTCGGCACGTTGACGATCTCTGCTTTATCCGCAGTATGCGCACCGAAGGAGTCGCCCACGGGCCGGCGACATTATTTATGCATACGGGCGCGACGAATTTGATTCGTCCGTCGATCGGGGCCTGGGTCACGTACGGTCTCGGGACCGAGAATCAGAATCTGCCCGGATTCGTCACGATCAATCCGCCGTCGAACATGGGAGGGCCGCGCAACTACGCCAACGCCTTTTTGCCGACGGCCTATCAGGGGACGGCGATCGGGCGCGCCGGCGCGCCGGTCGAGCAGGCGAAGATTCGGCACATTGCCAACATCCAACTTTCGCTCGCAGAAGAACGACGACAGCTCGACCTGCTTCAGGTTCTCAATCGCGAGCAGATGCGTCGCGCGCCGGGCGACGACGAACTTCAGGCGACGATCGAATCGTTCGAACTCGCCTTCCGCATGCAGCGCAACGCGCCGGAAGCGATGGACTTGTCGAAAGAGTCGAAGTCGACATTCGACATGTACGGCATCGGCCAGAAAGAGACCGACGGCTTCGGTCGCCAGTGCCTGCTGGCCCGCCGATTGGCCGAGGCCGGCGTCCGCTACGTTCAAATCAATTACTCCGAGAACGATTCAAATCCCTGCTGGGACCAGCACTCGAATCTCAAGCAACACGAGTTTCATGCACGGGCCACCGACCAACCGGTCGCAGCGCTCATCGCCGACTTGAAGCAGCGGGGCCTATTGGAAGACACGCTCGTCTGGTGGGGCGGCGAATTCGGTCGTACGCCGTTCGCGCAGGGCCGCGACGGCCGCGACCACAACCCGGGCGGTTTCACTGTCTGGCTGGCAGGCGGCGGAGTGAAGCCGGGAATCGCGTACGGCGAAACGGACGAATTCGGCCATGCGGCTATGGTCGATCGCGTTCACATGCACGATTTGCACGCCACCGTGCTCCATTTGCTCGGCCTCGATCACGAGAAATTGACTTTCCGCTACTCGGGCCGTAACTTCCGTTTGACTGATGTTCATGGAAGCGTTGTGAAGGAGATCATCGCTTGACGAACGACGCAGAAGACGACACGGAGCGAACTTTGTCAGTTGTAAACGACGGCGACGACCAGGAAGGCGGTTTCTCCGGGCGCTCGATGCTCGGGACCCTATGCCTCTATGGTTCGGCTGGAATTCTGTTTCTGGGGGTCATCGACACTTCTTCGTCGCTGACGTTCATGCCGCCGTCGTGGTATTCGAATCGGACAGCCTGGTATCTCGGGGCGGGGATCGGATTCATTGCATCAATTTTGCTTCTGAAATCGCGGAGGCCGGTCGAAACGCGTAGTTCTGCGCCGCAGCCGAAGACTTTTGAGCGCGTCGTGCTATACACGCGCGAAGGCTGTCACCTTTGCGATGATGCGCGCGATCTGCTCGCGAAGTTTCAGTCGGCGCTACCGGAGATTGAAGAAGTCGACATCGATGCCGATCCTGAACTACAAGAGAAGTTCACCGACTGCGTGCCGGTCGTCGAAATCGACGGCAAGGTGAGGTTCCGCGGGAAGGTCAACGAAGTGCTCCTGCAACGTCTGATCGACGCCGCAGGAGATTCGGACGACGTCGTCGAGCGCTCAGCGTGACAGCAGGGGCCATGGACGTCCTCGGCATCTTCGTCAAGCAGCCTGTCCCCGGTCACGTCAAAACGCGTCTCGCCGCGGCGCTCGGTGAAGAAAGAGCAAGCGCACTCTACGGCGCATTTGTCGCCGACCTCGTCGAGCGATTCCGTACGTTTGCCGATCGTCGCGTTCTCTGCTACGCGCCGAACAGTGCCGAGGCGAGGCATCACTTCGGGCATCTGGCGTGTGGAGCGTTTAAGGTCTGGCCCCAACCGGAGACATCTCTGGGCGCGAGAATGGAGCGTTTCTTCGTCGATGAGTTTGCGGCCGGCCGCGAGCGTGTCGTCGTGATCGGCTCCGACAGCCCGACATTGCCCGCAGCATACGTCGAACAAGCACTCCAACTTCTCGTCGATCACGACTGTGTACTCGGTCCGGCTGCCGATGGCGGATATTACCTTGTTGGACAGCGGAACGTCTCATTGCCGATCTTCGACGACATCAATTGGGGCAGCCACAGAGTTTTCGAGCAAACACTCGAACACATCAAGCAGTGCGGAGCGACGCTTGCCTTGCTGCCGGAATGGTACGACGTTGACACGATCGAAGATCTCGATCGCCTTCGCCGGGAGCTCGCGGAAGCATTGGCGCGATGCGAACAATGTATCGCACCAATCTCGGCGTCAATTCTTGAATCGCTTTAGCGCCCGGTTTTTCCCACCTCAGCAGATCGGGGGCTTCGCCCGTGATTTTGAATTGAAGATGAGTCTCCTGTTCACCGCGCGTTATGATGCGTTTGTTAAAACTATCGCCGCCGTTTCAAGAATCTTTTGAGAGACAGGAGCAGACAACGATGGCAGTCAAACCAATACCCGAGGGATATCACACCTGCACCCCGTACTTGATTGTGGACGGGGCCGAGGCAGCGATCGAGTTTTACAAAAAGGCATTCAACGCGACCGAGACCCTGCGCATGACGTCGCCCGAAAACGGGAAAATCATGCACGCCGAAATTCGCATCGGCGACTCGCCGATCATGATGGGCAACGAAATGCGCGAAATGGGATACCTCGGACCGAAAGCGCATGGCGGGACGCCGGTCAGCTTGTATCTCTACGTGAAAGACGTCGACTCGTTGTTCAAACAGGCGATTGAGGCAGGAGCGGTCGAGCAACGCCCCGTCGCCGACCAGTTCTACGGCGACCGCATGGGGACGTTGATCGACCCGTTCGGCCACGTCTGGCACCTTTCCACGCACATCAAAGACATGTCGTACGAGGAAATGAAAGAAGCGATGCCAACGTCATAGTCGCAATCCCCAATTGCACGATCTCACACTGAAACGCTGTCGGGATCAGCCGACCGATTCGGCGTTGTGCTGCGAGCGACGCAACGTCTTCTTCCAGACGATTGTCGCAGGCCAAGCTGGGTCGGCGGGAAGATTGAAAATTTGGCGCATGTGGTCGACGAGCCAAGTCGTCTCTTCCTCCGGGCGGCCGCAAAGCAATTCGATGGATGGACCCGACTCGGTGCAGAGCAACACTCGCATCAAGAGGGGGCGGTAACCTTGCGACGAGTTGTTGCTGGAAACGATGACGTCGCGCCGGACGTCGCGAACGTCGGCAATCTTTCGCTGCTGGGTCTTTGTCTTCTTCGCATCCGTCTGCGTGACCGCGATCGTCTCAGGATCGATCGTGATGTCGTAGGTTCTCGACGCGATTCCACCGATCCAGCGTCGCACGCCGTGCCCGACAACCACGAAAAAAATCATTTGCCCCAGCATGGTGAACCAGAACCAATAGGAGATTGGAGCTTTACCGAGTGCGTCCGTCATCCAGAGGACGGCTGTGACGCCAAGGGAAAACAGGGGATGAACGAACGCGAAATAGTTTGCAACCGAGTAGAGGCCGCCTGGAACCATGCCGGGTGAAATTGTATCCGCCCAAATCTGAAGGGTTTCCGCAGTCTGCGAAACACTCAACCCACCTCCGAGGGGCAGGCGATCCTCTTTCGAGCCTGGAGTATTCTGGTCAAACAACCGATTGATGTTTGTTTCGACTTGCTTGAGCGTCGGTGTCGGTAAGGGCGGAATAAGCCGCTCGCTACGACCATCGGACAAGGCGAGCACCAGCGTCGACTGCGGCTCATTCTTGACTCCCGAATCAGCGCGACGAAGCTGAACACCGACGATGCCGCTTCGCTGCCATGTCCGTTTTCTGCGGACTGGCCCGCAAATGTTGATGCAGTACATGTTGTTGTCATCGATGCAGATTTCGAATCGCTGAAATATTCGCACTGCGCTCTGGCCGATGGCGAACAATCCCACTGCGATGAAGACAATGAAAAGGACCTGAAACCAATTCAAGATCGTCGCATCGACAGGAGCGTTGGCGATCGCATTCAGCAACGCAAATTCGAATCCGGCGCCCGCCAGCGTGGAGAGTATTCCAATTCCGAGGCCGACGACGACCTGCAGCGAGAGTCCGAGCGCGGGAATGGAAACAAGTGGCGTGAATCCCTCGGCATTAAGATCGTCGCTCGATTGCAGGGTGCTCATCGCGATCTCGATCGGTATTTTCGCGTGGCTCGGCGTGCTTCGAGACCCATTGTATTCCGTCCATTTTCGAGGCGACAAGCAGTCTCCTTCAGGGCTTCTCATACCGAAAATGACCTCGCATCCCCGCCTAATCGGCACGTTCGGCGGCAAATTGGTCGGTTTTGGTGTGGAAACTGGCACCGTCCTTGGGGCCAAGTGGCCCATTCTGTCAAACTGGAGAGTCGAAAAGTTCGTAGTCCGTTCGTCGCCTGGTCGCTTCCGTGCCCAATTCGGCAGTTCGCCATTCTGCACCCTGAAATTCCAATGTTGTTCTTCCTTTTCGCCTGCATCGTTCCGTCGTTCCTCGTCGCTCTGCTGGGAACGGCGGCCATGCGGAAATATTCGCCGCGGTGGGGACTTATTGATCGTCCCGCAGCGCGAAAGGTGCACCTCGTTCCGACACCGCTTGGCGGTGGGATCGGAATCTGGTTGGGAGTCGTCCTGCCGATCGCCGCCGCTCAGATCGCGGCTTACATCATTGTTCGAAATGATGCACTTCGCGATTTGTTCCCTGCGGAGATCACCAGGCATCTCGACGGCGTGCTGTATCGCTCGGGTCAGATGTGGGCCATTCTCGCGGGGGGAACAATTCTTTCCGCGATGGGGCTCATCGACGATTTGAAGAATCTTCCCTGGCAACCGCGACTGGCGATTCAGGCCTGCGTCGCCATCGGCCTGGCGGCCAGCGGGGTGCACGCGACGATCTTTGCCCCACAACCGTGGATCGGTTACGTCGTCAGCGTCGGCTGGATACTCGTACTCATCAATTCGTTTAACTTTCTCGACAACATGGACGGTCTCTCGTCCGGCATCGCGCTGGTGGCATCGCTTGTGCTTGCGGTCGTCATGCTCAGGTCAACCTCCGAGCCGCACTGGCTGGTGGCTGGTGTGCTGCTGGTTCTCGCCGGGTCGCTGGGGGGGTTTCTGTGCCACAACTGGCCTCCCGCGAAAATCTTCATGGGCGACACGGGGAGTTATTTCATCGGGCTGTTGATGGCGACGATGACGATCCTCGGCACGTTTTATGAATCGCAAAGCGGAAGCCGGCACGTCATTCTGGCCCCCTTGTGCATACTTGCCGTCCCGTTGTATGACTTCGCGTCGGTCGTGCTGATCCGTTTGTCGCAGGGGCGCAGTCCGTTTCATCCCGACAAGAGCCACTTTTCGCATCGGCTCGTGGAACTCGGATTGAAACCCCGCTACGCCGTCATGACGATTCATCTGGCGACGTTGACGACTGGGTTGGGTGGGCTTCTCCTGTACCAGGTCGATAACTGGGCCGGAGCCGGCCTCGTCATCGCTCTCATTGTCTGTGTGCTGGCGATCGTCGCCATTCTCGAAACGGTCGGGCGGAAGAAGAACGGTGGGGGATAGGGAACTGGCTCCAGGTGCCGGGTCCCAGGTTCCGGCCTGAAATAGAATCAAGGGTACGGGAACTTCCCAAAAAACTCTGGCTCTTGCGGCCGGCGCGGAAACGATGACATCGAATCGACGGAGTCAGGAAAATCGTTTGCGACAGGCAAACCGCCTGGCTGTTAGCGACGATCCTTTGAGCTGGCTCCTCAAAGCGCTGATCGCAGCACTGCTCGTTGCCAGGCTGCTCGTTCCAACCGAGATTTCGGCCGAGGGTGACACCCTCTGGATCGTTCAACTCTGGCTTGCGGCGATTCTCTTATGGGCCTGGAGCTGCATCCGAAATGGCGACTTTCGACTCCGCGTCGGATGGTTCGATCTCTTTCTCTGGATATTCATCATCGGCCATGTCGTTTCGGCCGCGTGGATCTTCATTGATGGAGGTAATAAACGGGCGGCGGTGAACATCGTCTGGGAATGGGTCGGGCTCGGTGTCACGTTCTTTCTCGTGCGGCAAGTGGTGCGTACGCGGTTTGAAGGTCGGCATCTCGCTCTGGCGATGGTGGCGACGGCAGCCGTGCTCGCGGGTCTCGGACTTTGGCAGCATTACTACTTCTATCCGGTCGAGTCGCGGAAATACGAACAGACCCGCAACGAACTCAATCAACTGGAACAAGCGGGCCAACCTGCGACTGCCGACAAAGCCCAGGCGCGACAACTTCGGCTCAATGCATTGCGAAAGGAATTGACAGATAACGGAATTCCGCTCGAGGGGCCGGAGCGACTGCTGTGGGAGTCGCGACTGCGTGCCAGCTCCGAGCCGTTTGGTCTCTTTGCGTTGGCGAATTCGTTCGCGGGCCTGTTGCTCGTTTGGGGGCTTGTCGCGATTGGATTTCTGGCGAGTTCGTGGAAGCAGAACTCCGGTTCATGGAAACGATTCGCCTGGCCGGTCGTTGTCGCGCTCATCCTCTTCTGCATCGTGCTGACAAAGAGTCGCACGGCATTGTTCGGACTGGCCATCGCCGGCGCTCTTTGGGGAGTTGTTGCGTTACGTGGGCGCTGCCTTGGGACCATTCCGAAAAAATGGATGGCGTTCGGAACTTTCGCGGTGCTCGCAACATTCGCGGTTGCCAGCCTGAGCGGCGGCTTCGATCGGAAGGTCGTATCAGAGTCGTTCAAATCGTTGAGCTACCGAATGGAGTATTGGACGGGAACGTGGCGCATGCTTTGCGACCGCCCCATGTTCGGCGCCGGCCCGGGGAATTTCCGCCAGCATTACCTCACCTACAAGCTTGCGGAATCGAGCGAAGAAGTTTCGGACCCGCACAATCTTCTGCTCGATGTCTGGTCGAGCGGCGGACTACTCGCACTTTGCGGTCTGGCCGGAATGATCGTCGTCGGGTTTCGGCAGGCAGCTCGTCGTGCCGACAATACGAACTCTCCGGGCGAGGCGGCGCCGTCGAAGTCGCAGGCAGCCGTCACAGGCAAGCTAACTAAATCGATATTCGGCGATCCGTTTGTGCTCGGGGCTGGGGGAGGGTTTGCGCTCGTCTGGGGTTTCGAGCTACTAGTTGGACAAATTGGCTTCGAGACGTACCAATTTTTTGCGATTCCGACGCTGCTTTTGGCGTACTTGATTCTGGTCCGGCTGCTCGACCGAGCGCTCGGGGTGCATTCCATCGGGGCGGCATGTTTCGCGGCTGCAGGGTTCGGGCTGTTGTGTCATTTACTTGGAGCAGGGGGAATCGAAATGCCGGCGATCGCTCAAATATTGCTGATCCTGCCGGCACTCGCGGTCGCCAACGAGTCAATTGTCGAGATCGCGGCAATCAAGGTTCGGCCCGCATGGATTGCGATCGCGCTGGCAAGTGTCGTGATGTTTGTCGCCTGTATGCAGACGGCGACAAGACCCGTTTTTCAAAGCAAAGTACTTTTGGATACTGACGGTATGCGGAATTTCGAACATGCTGAGGCTGCCTATCGCAAAGCAGCGCTCATCGATCCGCTGTCGCCCGAACCGCCAGAGAGGCTGGCAGATGTCGAGTTCGCGCGTTGGCAAATTCCTGGGCTCGACGGTGCATCGCGCTTCGAAAACGGGGTCGAACTCCAGCAATTGGCGATTCGTCTCGATCCGTACAGCTCAATCCGCCATCAGAAGCTGGCCCGGCGATACCACGACAAGTTTCGTCGAACTCTCGACAAGATTGATGCCGAGAAATCGGTGGAAGCATATGAACAGGCAGTGGCATTGTATCCTGCGTCGTCAATGCTCCAGGCGGAACTGGCAGTCGCCTGTCAAGATGCCGGGCAGATCGAAAAGGCACAGCGCGCCGCGCAGCAAGCCGTTCGTCTCGACGACATCAATCACCGAGCCGGGCACCGCGACAAATATCTGCCCGACAGCGTTCTGCAGCAACTACAGTCAATACCGGCCAAAGTCGAAAGATGAGGCGGAACGCAGGCCTTGAAATCAGCCTGCCGCGTGATTGAAGGCCGTGATAAGATTCTTAGAATAGGGCGACATTCCGGAGCGTAGGGTTTCATGAACGCAAAAAGGGCATTTCTCTCCATCGCCATTTTGTTGGCGAGTTCTATCGCCGGCGCATTTCTGACGATTTCCGGTTGCAGCCAGAATTCGACCGACGAACCGCAGGCCGTCGATTTTTCGGGACCGCTACCCAAGATTGCTTGCGACGAGCCGACGTACAACTTCGGCATGATGGCCGCCGGCACGAAGAAAGAACATCAGTTCGTCATTCGGAACGACGGAGAGAAGCCACTGGAGATTAAGGATCTGGGGTTGGGCTGCAAATGCACTAAAGGGACGGTCAAACAGAAATACCTCAAACCGGGAGAGTCGACGACCGTCGATGTCACCTGGGAACCCGAACGCAAGGACCCGGGTTTTCAACAGATTCTCAAGCTCGAGACAAACGACCCCCGGTACGCCGATCCCAACAGGTTCAAGCTGATTATCCGCGGCGCCGTCGAACAGACTCTCGATATCGACCCGTTCAAGGAATTTAAATCAATTCAACTTGCCGAGGACGAGCCCACCGTCATTCATGGCGTGATTTCATCGCGACTGCTCGACAAATTCAGCATTCTGAGCATCACGGCTGAAAACAAACTGATTTCAGGCGTCGCCACTTCGCTCGACAAAGCGGCGCTGGAAAAACTGAAAGCCAAGTGCGGTTACGATGTCGCGGTGACGATCGCACCGGGCATGACGATCGGCACATTTACTGAGAAGGTGAATGTGAAGACTGACATCGAAGGTGGGACGGAAGTCGTCTGGCTGGTGAATGGCGAACGCGCCGGTCCCTTCAGGTTTGTCGCCGGTCAAGGAGCCAAAGAGTGGTCTTCGACGAACATGCAACTGAAACTTGGACAATTCAAGGCATCAGACGGACGGAAAGCGCAGTTGCGCTTGCTCGTGAACGGCCCCGGAAACGATTTGGAATTCCGCGACATCAAAAGCGACGTGGCTTTCGTGAAATTGGGAATGAAGCCCGACCCGGCCAACGCGAGCCGCGAAACAAAAATTTACTGGTTGTCGTTCGAAGTTGCCCCGGGAAGTCCCCCTGCGACGTTCAATGGACCAAGCGTCGTCAAGATTCACGTGACGACCAACCATCCCAAAGCCGAACATGTAGAATTCAAAGTCTCCTTCATTTCCACTTAGAATGAGCGACTTCAATCTAAAGCCGCTGCGAGAAGATTCGTAGTGGCGATGCCGAGTGGATGTTCGATACGATTCGCTGTTTCCATTCCAATCTCAATGCGTTTACCTCTCAACTTTCCGGGATGGAGCCTGGACTGATTTGTGAACCAACGGAGGGTCTCCTTGTGATCATGAAACCGTCGTCCGGCTCCTGTCATTCTTTGCAGGCCGCCTTCGCCGTGTGCACTGTGCTGCTGGCCTGTATGACGGCCGGCTGTTCTGAGAACGGCTCATCCACTGCGACGCCCAAAGCGGAAGGCGCTTCGAGCAAGCCATCCGTTGCGACACCGAAAGCAGAAGGTGCTTCGAGCAACCCATCCGTTCAAGTCAGCGGAACTGGCAAGTCCGAAGTCCCAAAGTCGCCCACGCAAAAGTCCGATCCGGTGCGTCCTCCTTTGCTCGACGGCTGGGACAAGCCGGCCGCAACAATCGTCGTCTCGGGCGAGCAACACGGTTACTTCGAGCCGTGCGGCTGCACGGGGGGCCAACTGGGAGGAATGTCCCGCAGGGGCGATTTGTTCAAGCAGCTTCGCGATCGCGGCTGGGCCGTGACGGGACTTGACGTCGGCGGAAGCGTTCAACGCCAACGGGCGCAGGATCTGTTGAAGTTCAAGGCGATCACCGAATCGATGAGGCTTTTGGGTTACACGGCCCTCGCCATCGGGCCTGAAGAACTCAATTTGGGTCTCGATAACCTCATCGGATTGAACGTCAGCAACGAGGCCGAGCCTAAAACATCCCTTTCGTTTCTCGCGGCCAACGTCGTCTTCTACGACACTCCCGATCTGGGAACGCCCAAGCCGTTTCGCATTGTCGAAGTCGGCGACGTGAAGATCGGCGTGACAGCGATTCTCGGAGCCGACTTCAACGGCACCGCCCTCATGGTGCAGAACAACAAAGACTTGAAGATCAAGAAGCCCGAAGAAGTTCTGCCCGGCGTGATTGCCGAAATGAAAAAGCAGAATCCGGACTTCATGGTTCTGCTTTCGCATACAAGTGTTGACGAGTCGCGCTCGCTCGCGAAGAACTATCCCGATTTCAATCTTGTGCTGACCGCGGGCGGGCCCGAAGACCCCGACGGCGTGCCTGAGAAAATCGGCGATTCATTGCTGCTGAGCGCAGGCCGCAAAGGAAAGTCGATCGGCGTCGTCGGCTTCTTTCCGCAAAAGGAGAAGAAAGACCGTTTCCGGTTTCAGCTCGTCGAGGTCGACGGCGATCGGTTGAAGGATACCAAAGAGATCGTCGAACAGATGCGGCAGTACCAGCGCGCTCTCTACGACGACAAGCTTGCCGGCAACCACTCCGACAACATTCCCATCGAACATGCCAGCGGCGCGAAATTCGTCGGGTCGGCGAAGTGCGGCGAGTGCCACACGAAGGCGTTCGAAGTCTGGAAGGGCACGCCGCACGCCAAGGCGTTCGAAAGTCTCAAGCACGCGCGAAAGGGCGCGCCCGACTTCGGCATTACGCGGATTTACGATGCCGAATGCATTGCCTGCCATGTCACGGGCTGGGACCCGCAAAACGTCTATCGCTATTCGACCGGATTCATCAACGAAGAGTTTGCCAAGGATGATCCACAGAAAGAGATGAGCAAACTGTTGATGGGCGTCGGTTGCGAAAACTGCCACGGCCCGGGCAGCAAGCACATCGAACTTGTCGAAGCAGACAAAAAAGACGAGGCCCGCAAGTTGATGAAAGTCACGCTCGAGCAGGCCAAGAAAAACGTCTGCTACTCCTGCCACGACCACGACAACAGCCCGCACTTCGATTTCGAAATGTACTGGGAGAAGATCAAACACCCCGGCCTCGACTGAGCCCGCCGCCAAACACAAACGAAGCCCGGCTTTTTCTCCAAAGCCGGGCTTCTGCTCCAAAAGGCTGAAGAGTTGCCTGCGAATTTCGCGAATCGACACGAATTAAGAATTCTGGATTCGTTTGATTCGAGAAATTCGCAGGCTCGTTTCTTTTCTCTTTCTCTCCTTTGATTAAGTAACCATGGATCAACCGCCGCTGAACATTCGCGCGATCAAAGAGCAGCGCACGCTCGAATTGAAATGGAGTGACGGGACGACCGACCGGTTGCCGTTTCGATTCATTCGCGGCCGCTGTCCGTGCGCTTCGTGCGTGGACGAAGTAACGGGCGAGCGCGTGATCGACGTCGAAAATGTCGCCGAGGATGTGCAGCCAACCGAAATGGGTTTCTCAGGCAACTACGCTCTGCGCTTCAACTGGTCCGACGGCCATCACACGGGGCTCTACACCTGGAGCTATCTGAAGCAGCTCTGTCGCGAGCAGTGAGACTCAGTATTACTCACTACCGGGACTCAGTACATCCAATCCTGCTCGCGTGATGGCTTGCACAACGAGGTCGGTATCAATTGATTCGCTGACCAATTGCACCCGACCGTCGCCGCAGAGAACGTGAATTCCGCCGGGATGAAAGCTGTACAGCCCGCGCGCGTTGAGATTCGTGCAGTTGATTAGGCAGGGGCCGTGGCCGTCTGGGCTGGTTCCATCTTTGAGCGACCCAGCGAGCCAGCAATGCCCGCTTTCGAAATCCCCCCAGCCGCCGCCGGTTTGGAAATTGTAGTTCGTGCCGTCCGCCTGCGCTTCGAAGAAGACGCCCTTGCGGGCCTCGTGTATTCGGCTTTTTCCTCGCCAGACGTCATTAGAGCCGGCGCGCTCGGCGAGCATCCAAGTGTTCGACAGGCCATCCAGGACATCTCGAATTTGCGGACATGTGTTCGGCTCCGTCAAAATCCCACACAGAGAAACTTGAGGGGAGCCATGAAAATACTTTTCCGCAAACGCTAGTGATATGCCATTAATCGCCTGATAGTCGGACGAGGCATATGTCACGCTGAGCTTCGTGCCGGGTGCTTCCGGATCCAACACGCCAAGTTTTTGCTCGAGGTCGGCATAACCATGTTCTTCAGTTCGTGGGCCCGTCGGTGTCGACGGGCAATTGAACACAGGAACCGTCGCTGAAATCCCCGCTTCGTTGGCAACGGCCGTTGCGACGTCATGCGGCTGTCGCCCGAAGCGTGCAATGATGACATTGACATTGGCGATGCCGTCGGCGGAGTAGCACGGAGTGTTGTAGTCGACAATTTTCCGATTCGGACCTGCGTCGACAAACGGAATCAGCATCGGTCCATACGCCTGGGCATTCAGGTTGAAGGGCGGCTTGAAGAGCGGTAGCCCTTCGTCGGTGACCCGCGTAACGACTGAGCCCGCGATCTCGCGTGGCGGGTTCAGCAGGGGATTTCCCCCATCAATCATGTATGGCATCGGGAAGGAGCCGTACGTTTCGTGATAGTTGTGGAAGGCGAGGCCCAATTGCTTCAGGTTGTTTTTGCACGTGGCCTGACGGGCAGACTCTCGTGCCGTCTGAATCGCCGGCAGCGTCATCATGATGAGCAGCGCGAGAACAAAGAGGACGACAAACACCTCGATCATCGTCAGGCCGCGCGGACGGAAGCGGGAGGTCCTCATCGTCGATCGTCCATTCACTCAACTTGGTCGAAAGAGATTGATCGGAAGCGTCGCCGACTTCACCTTTGTACGTCGAAGACCTCCGCCGTGCGAGCGCGATTCGCATTGCCGGCGTCACTTGGACGACCTTGCCGTGCGAATCTGGACAACGGCTGGGGGGCGCGTGGTAACATGCTGTCCAACTTAGGGCAACCTCGAGCAACCCCATGAGGCAGTGATGTATGAAATCATCCCGCTGTCGAGCCGCAATTGCACTATTCGCTTGGTTGCTCGGGACCATCGTCATCGCTCACGCCGATGTTCTGCCCGCGGCGGAGTCGAAACAAATCTCCAAGATTCGACCGCTGCTGGCCGAGGCGGAAAAAGTCGCCCAGAAATGGAAGTCCGACGCGGTGCTCGTCGGAATCAACATCAAGGCCGAAGCGGACGGGACGATCGATCTCGATCATCTGGCGGCTCCGCCGAATTTCAACGGCGGCCTGGCGACTGTCACCTATCGATCGAACTCGGCCATCCAGACGATGACGCTCAACTCGAAGGGAAGCTGGGACAGCAGCGTCGCGCTTCCGGTCAGCCCAACCGATGAAAAGCCGCCGCTTGCAGCCGAGTTTCTCGACCTCGATGAAGCGCTCGCCGCCGCGCAGAAACAGGGGTTGAAACTTCCGGCGAAAAATGGTCGCAACTATGTCGACTTTGCATTGACCGCTCAAAAAGATCCGTCAGGCGGGGCCGACCGTGCCACGTGGGCCGTTTCGTCGATTGAGCTTCCCGTCACGCGCATTCCGAGTGTCCTCGGCCAGGTGATGGTCGCCGCGAACTCGGGAAAAGCGATGACGCGCGAACAAGCGGACGGCACCGAGTCGCTCAACCGAAAACTCGAACGTTTGAAAGAAGGGCGACCTTTACCAAGAGACGCCAAAGACGTTGCCGCGTGGGGCCGCGAGGCCGACAAGCTTGCGGCCGAGTACCGCGCCGACTTGCGGCCCTATGAAATCAGCCTGAGCGCCGGCTACGAGCGAAAAAAGTTCGTGCCGCATTCAGCCGCGTTTCGCTACTTTGGATTGAGCACGCGTCCCTCGGTCGAAGGCGAATGGTTGACGACCGAATTGCGGACCGACGGCAGGCGAATCTGGATCGAATCGTTCGAGACGTTGCATCGCATCGATCACCTCTTTCCGCGTGAGATTCCGACGACCGTCCTTTCGCCGGAAGCGGCGCTCGCACAACTTTGGAAGCAGAACCTCAACGTTCCTGCCGGCGAACTCCCGCTGTTGTTGTGCCACAGTGCACTACTTCCTGCAGGTTACAAGCGACCGGCCGAACCGAACGGGCCGGGGATGTCGGACGATCCTGCGCACATGCCCGAGAAGCAATGGGTCTGGCGCACCGTCGGACAGCGCGACGAAGAGATTGTCGCCAAGCCGTTTAAGGGAAAGAGAGCTGTCCTCGCGTACGTCTATATGAATGCAATTTCCAAAGAGGCCTCCGAGCAATTGGTCAGTCCGTTGCTCGAAACCATCCTCGTCGGCACCTGGGAGATGGAAGTTTCCGGGTCGCGTTCGAGTTGGACGATCAACGCCGATAGCAGCTATTCGTACTCGCCCGAAGGTGCAAATGCCGCGGCAGGGCACGAAGGGACGTTCTTCGGTCTGAACGGTCGCTGGACGCTGCAATCGACCACCAACAACTGGTCGGACGGCGGCACGTATCGACTCACTGATGCCGACACGCTCGAAATGGAAGGTCGACTCGGCAAGGGTGTGTGGAAACGCAAAGCGGGCACGAAGGCCGTCGTCGGAAAAGACGAGGCTTCACTTGGCAAGCCGCGACAAACTCTCTGGGCGGCATGGTCGCGCACGAAGACATCGGTGACGCCGAAGCAACAAGTCGGTAAACAGTCGACGGAGTGATTGTGACACAATGTACGAAGTCGAATTGAAATTTCCGCTCGCGGATGTCGGCCAATTGCGAAAGCAGCTCGAGGCGCTCGGCGCGGTGCAGCATTCCGTGCTCCCGCAGAGCGATCGCTACTTCAATCATCCTGTCCGCGATTTCGCCCAGACCGACGAAGCGTTTCGGATTCGCAAGTCTGGCGACTCTTATCGCGTGACGTACAAGGGCCCGAAGCTCGACACGAAGTCGAAAACTCGCCGCGAAATCGAAATCCCGTTCGGAAAGGCAGAGGGCGACGACGAAAAGTTTGCCGCCATGCTCGTGCTGCTCGGTTTTCGCGAAGCTCGCACGGTACGAAAAGAACGAACTCCGTTCGAGCTGGAGTGGGAAGGTCGGCAATTGGAGTTGGCGCTCGACAACGTCGCAGGGTTGGGGAATTTTCTGGAAATTGAGACAATCGCAGATGAGGGCGAAAGGGACGAGGCCCGCGATTGTATTCTTCGCCTGGCGGCCCGTTTGCAGCTCAATAATTCTGAACTGCGCTCGTACCTGCAGCTGTTGAAAGAGCGTGGATCCCGCTAAGCTCCGTCCTCGCCCAGCCTCTGTTCGCATCCTTTCAATTTCGATGGATTTTGTTCAACTTTGCCCTTGCAGGTGCCCGAAATACGGTATAGTATCCCTTTGTACAGTCATTGGAAGAATTTCTGTCAATCAGCTTGAGGAAGACCAACATGGCCCCGAAGCCAAAAACCCCAACTGCAACTGCTGTCCCTCGCACACGAACTGTCCGATCCGGCGAAACTCAGGCTCAATCGAGCGAAGCGCAGGCCATGCTCTCAAACGCTCTGGGCCAGATCGAAAAGACGTTCGGCCAGGGGTCGATCATGAAGCTGACCGACCGGTCGGCTGCAATTGCCGGAATTCCCAGCGGCGCTCTGTCGCTGGATTTGGCGCTCGGCGGGGCGGGGTTCCCACGGGGTCGTATTATCGAGTTGTTCGGTCCCGAATCGAGCGGCAAGACGACCTTGGCGTTGCACGCGATCGCCGGTGCCCAGGGGGAAGGGGGAATTGCCGCATTCATCGATGCCGAACATGCCCTCGACCCGTCGTGGGCGAAGCGGCTTGGTGTGAACCTGGAAGAACTGCTGGTCAGCCAGCCATCCTACGGCGAAGAAGCGCTTCAGATTGCCGAGATGCTCATCAAATCGAACTCGGTCGACATCATTGTCGTCGACTCGGTCGCGGCATTGGTTCCCAAGGCGGAACTCGACGGTGAAATCGGCGATACGCACGTCGGTCTTCAGGCCCGCATGATGAGCCAGGCGATGCGAAAGCTGACCGGGGCCATCGCGAGGTCGAAGACCACGGTGATCTTCATCAACCAGATTCGCGAGAAGATCGGCGTGATGTTCGGCAGCCCCGAAACGACGCCGGGCGGGCGTGCACTCAAGTTCTATTCGTCGTGCCGCGTCGACGTGCGACGCGTGAGCACACTAAAGGAAGGCGACAACACCATCGGCATGCGGATGAAGGCGAAAATCGTCAAGAACAAGGTCGCTCCGCCGTTTCGCGTCGCCGAGTTCGACATGTACAACACCTGCGGCATCAGCACCTCGGCCGACGTGCTCGATCTCGCCGCCGAAGACCGCATTGTCGACAAGAGCGGAAGCTGGTTTAACTATGGCGAAACGCGTCTCGGCCAAGGGCGAGATAAAGCTCGTATCTTTCTCGATGAGAATCCGAAAATCACCGAAGAGTTGCGAAAAAAGGTATTGGCCGCGCGAGGCTTTGGCGCCCCGGTGACGCCGGTGGAATCGAACGGACAGCAGTCCGAGTGAAGATGCTGATTTACAAGTCAAGCTGACGAATGAACGACGCCCGGCTTTTCCAAAGAGCCGGGCGTCTTCATGTAGGGTGGGTGAAACCCACCGCGATTGCGTTATGACGATCCAATGGTGGGTTTCACCCACCCTGCAAAAGCCAGATTTCTTCTCACTCGCGCAATAACTTCCAGGGCTTGGGAACATTCTCGGCACGCGTTACCATTAACGCAGAGCACGACTTGCAGTCATTCTGGGACGGATTGGCAAAGTTTGGCGTTTTGCAACGTCGAACTTTTGTCCTTGCCGGTGTGTCTGGTCTGCAACTTCACGAAACCCGCTCAGGGAAGCGCGATGAGAACGGCAACCGACGACAACACCCGTCAGATGCGACGCACCGTTGGATTGAGTCGTGTTTTCGCGCTCGCCGTCATGCTGGCTTTTCTATTCTGCCCGACCATCGCTCGAGCGCAGAAAGTCGGCGAAAGTGCGGAAGGGCTCGCCGTCATTGCCGCGATGGAACGGGCGCTCGTCCAGGTGATCGACGAGGCGGAGAATTCGGTCGTGAGTATTGCGCGAATGCGCATCCCTTCTCGGCAGGCTCTCGAACTCGAAAATCGCAATCCGTTCCAGCAATTTGGCAACGTCAACCGGAACCAGGATCTTCCGTCGAGTCTCGATTTTGTTCCGAACGATTTCGGTGCCGGCATTATCGTTGCGCCGCAGTGGGATCCGACGCGACGAATGATTTTGACGAATTATCACGTCGTCCGCGGCGGACGGATCGACGGGCAGGCTTCGGCGGACCGGAGTCGCATTTTTGCAAAGTTTGCGAATCAGCGCGGCTACGACTTGTCGATTGTCGCCGCCGACCCGCGCAGCGATCTGGCCGTGCTCAAAATCGAGTCCGACAAACTGGGCGGCAATCTTGCAAGTTTCAAGGCCATTCGGATGACGACGAACGACGTCTATCGGAAGGGTCAGTTGGTCATCACGCTTGGCAACCCGTATTTCATCGCACGAGACGGTTCTGCCAGCGCCACCTGGGGAATGATCAGCAACATCGACCGGCGTCCCGCGCCAGCCGCGTCGCGGCACGAAGAATCGTTCCGAAAGGAAACGCTGCATCACTTCGGCACGCTGCTGCAAATCGACAACCGGCTCGATCTCGGCTCGAGTGGCGGAGCGGTGTTGAACCTAAAGGGAGAACTCGTAGGAATCGCCACGTCTCTGGCGGCACTGGAAGGGTACGAGAAATCGGTGGGGTACGCTGTCCCCATCGACTCGGCGACGCGGCGGATTATCGATTCGCTCATGCATGGCTATGAGGTGGAATACGGTTTTCTGGGAATTACTCCCGGCAGCATCAAACGCGAGTCGCTGTTGGGCAAGGGGGGGGAGAGTTCCACATTCGATCAACCTTCGGCGGCATACGTTCAAAATGTCTTTGCCGAGTCGCCCGCCGATCGCGCCGGGCTGATGCGGGACGATGCCGTGCTGGAAGTCGACGGCCATCCGATCCTGGGGGACGATGACCTGGTCCGACTGATTGGAAGAATGGGGCCGGGAGTTTCGGTTCGTCTCCGGGTCTGGCGACACAAGCAACGCAAAGAGTTGAATCTCGTCGTCGAACTCGGAAAGTGGCCCGTCCAGGACGACGAGAACATCATTGCAACCGTCCCTCGATGGCAGGAGTGGCGCGGCTTGACGGTTGACTATCCGACCGCCCGTTACCGATACTTCCAGCCACCGGCCGAACGTTACATGCAGGCAGTGCTCGTCACGCAGATCAGCGAACGGTCGGTTGCGGCACAAAGCGATCTGAAAGAAGGAGATTTCATCTCGCACGTTGACGACACGCCGGTGAGAAACCCGACCGAGTTTCAGCGAGCCGTGCGCGAGCTGAAAGGCGACGTTCGCCTGACACTGGTGGAACGTCCCCCGGTCGTGCTGCACGCCCAATAAACGCGGTCTCGTTGTCGACGTCGCCGCGCAGATCTTCTACGAACTCATTCCGCATTTTGTAAGGCACTATGAAAACCGACGAACTCCGCGAAAAGTATCTCGGGTTTTTTGAATCCAAAGGTTGCGTTCGCCGTCCCAGCGACGTTCTCGTTCCGCGCGACGACGCGACGGTACTGTTCACTCCTGCCGGAATGAACCAGTTCAAGAACGAATTCCTGGGCATCGGCAAGCTCGAGTTCACGCGCGCCACGACCTGCCAGAAGTGTCTGCGGACGGGCGACATCTCCAACGTGGGAGTCACCGCCTACCATCACACGTTTTTTGAAATGCTCGGCAACTTTTCGTTCGGCGACTATTTCAAGAAAGAGGCGATTCACTGGGCCTGGGAATTCCTCACAGATAAGAAATGGCTCGCTCTCGATCCGAGCAAACTGACGGTCACCGTCTATCTCGATGACGATGAGGCGTACAACATCTGGCACAAGGAGATCAAACTCGCGACCGACCGCATTCGTCGCGACGACGAGAACGAGAACTTCTGGCCGGCCGGTGCTCCCACGAACGGCCCCGACGGGGTTTGCGGACCGTGCAGCGAGATTTATTACCACCCAGGCAACGGGAACAAGGAAGTCGAAATCTGGAACCTCGTCTTCACGCAGTTCAACCGCGTGGGCGACCCGCCAAATAATCTTCGCCCGCTACCGAAGAAAAACATCGACACCGGTATGGGGCTCGAACGCTGTGCTTCGGTGTTGCAGGGCGTTCTCAGCAATTTCGACATCGACATCTTGAAGCCACTCTGCGTTGCGGCCGGGCAGGTGGTTGGGACGAAATACGAATTCAACGGTCCGCAGGGGCGACCGTTGCGTCGCATTGCCGATCACGCACGCGCCGTGACGTTTGCGATTCACGAGGGCGTTCAACCGGGCAACGAAATGCAAAGCTACGTTGTCCGGCAACTGCTGCGCCGCGCCTCGCTCGAAGGATATCTGCTCGGGCATCACGAGCCGTTCGTCCATCAACTGGTGCCGGCGGTTGCGACCGCAATGCGCGGCGGTTATCCCGAACTCGGCAAGACTGTCGAGAGCGTCGCGACGCTCATTCGCCTCGAAGAAGAGCAGTTTCTCGCGGTTGTCGAAAAGGGGCTTCACAAATTCCAGCAGTGCGTTGCGAAAGCTCAGAAGGCCGACAGCTCGACGATTTCCGGTGAGGACGCCTTCGATCTGCACCAGACAGACGGATTCTTCGTCGAGCTGACCGAAGCAATGGCGGCCCGCATGAACCTGGCGGTCGATCGCAAAGAATTCGACGCGCTGATGGTTCAGCACAAAAAGGGAAGCGGCGCCGGCGCGTTTCGCGATTCAGTGATGGCCGAAGGTCCGCTCGACGCGCTACGCAAAACATCGGGCGAGACGGAGTTTCGCGGGTACGAGTTCACTGAAGCTGATGCGGAAGTCGTGGGAATCATCGCTGAGGAACAGCTCGTTGACAAATTGACCGAGATCGGTCATGCCCACCCGGTTGGAGTTGTGCTCAATCGCACTCCGTTTTATGGCGAAGCGGGAGGCCAGGTCGGCGATACAGGTCGGATGGTCGGTGAAGGTTTTGAATTCGATGTGCTCGACACACAGCGCAATGGCGGCCTGCTCGTGCATATCGGTCATCTCAAACGCGGGCGACTGACCGTCGGCGCGAAAGTCACTGCGCACGTCAACGAAGATCGCCGTGCCGGTATTCGCCGCGCGCACTCCGCGACGCATTTGCTGCATCACGCGTTGAGGCAAACGATCGGCGACAAGGCGACCCAGCGCGGTTCGAAGGTCGAAGACGATGTGCTTCGATTCGACTTCGCTCATCGCGGACCTCTCACGAGCGACGAGCTGCGGACCGTCGAAAACGAGATCAACGCTCGCATCGCGGAAGGCGCGGGAGTGACGACGCGCTTGATGGAACTCACCGAAGCGAAAAAGCTAGGAGCGATGGCGCTCTTCGGCGAAAAGTATCCAGACCGCGTTCGCGTCGTGACGATGGGCGATTTCAGCGTCGAGCTGTGCGGCGGTACGCACCTGACGAACACCGGGCAGGTCGGGCTCTGCAAAATCATTGCTGAAGAACCTGTCGCGAAGGGAGTCCGCCGAATCGCAGCACTCACCGGACAGAAAGCCCTCGACCGCGTGCGGCACGCCGAAGACCTGCTGAAGGAACTCTCGACACTTCTAAAGTCCCCTCAGCCGGACGATCTGCCGCGTCGCGTCGCCGCGCTGCAAGATGAACTGCGTGACTTGAAGCAGGAACTGGCGCGCCAGACGAGCGAGTCTGTCGCAGGTTCGATCGATGATTTATTCTCAGGCGCTGAAGAGGTCGGTGGAGTGAAAATCATTGCGAATGCGCCTCCAGGTGCGACTCGCGAAATGTTGCGGGACTACGTCGACCAGCTTCGCGGCAAGAAGCAGCCTGTCGCGATTCTTCTTGGAACGGTTGACGATGGCAAAGTCGGCCTCATCGCGGCCGTCAGCCGGGATCTGGTCGAACGAGGAGTACTTGCATCGGATTGCATCAAAGCGTCGGCGAAAGTCGTGGGCGGCGGCGGTGGCGGCCGTCCCGACATGGCCGAAGCCGGCGGCCGATTCCCCGACAAACTTCCAGAAGCTCTCGCCGAAGGGGCAAAGTTCTATAAGCAGGCGTTGCAGAAGTAACGCACGATTGCGACACCCGTTTGGGAAATCGCGTTGAGCTTACATCAGCCCGCGGCGTTTGAGTTCGGCAAGAACTTTTTGAACGATCTCGCCCACTTCCGCCGTATTGACGTTGCCGCCCGGCGGACAACCGCCGACCGGCTCGTTGGTAAAGCCGTGCTCGGCGAGCATGCACTGCAGCGAACGGCTGAGTGCCGCGAGATCGGTTTGCTGTTCGGCTGACAGCGGCTGCCGGCCGACGCCCATGTTGAAACCGCGCAGTTGCACGGCGGCGCGGAATCCATCGGGGAACTCGGCAGAGTAAATCATCGTGTCGAACAGGCCGACGAGGTCGTACTGAACTTTCCTCGCTTCGTCGAGACGTTGCGCCATCGTGAGGTCGTAGAGTTTGCGAGTGATCTCGGGAACGACGCCCGAGCTGGCATTCGTTCCGCCGTCGCAGCCGACCAAGATCATCGGCATGAGCGCCGCGTCCCATCCGGTCAGGAAGGCGAAGTCCGGCCTGTTGGGACGCACCGCGCGAATCATGCGAATCATGTGCGGGATTTCGCCCGACGAATCCTTGATAGCGACGATCCGCTCACACTCTTCAGAAAGTCGCTGCACGGTCGGAACGTCAATGGGGCTGGCAAACATCGGAATGTTGTACAGCGTCACGTCGACCGGCGTATTGCGGCCGATCTCCTTGAAGTACGCGTAGACCGAGGCCGGGCTGAGTTTGTAGTAGAACGGCGCGACAATCGCGACGGCGCGAACACCCAGGCCGGCGTAATACTCGCACGCAGCGAGCGTCTCTTTGACATTGGCCTCTGCGGCTCCCGCCAAGATCGGCACGCGACCGCGCGTCTGGTCGGCAATGATCGAAACGATTCGGCGTCGTTCTTCGACCGTGAAACGTGTGAACTCGCCGGTCGAACCGTTTGGGTACAGGCCGTGTACGCCGCGTTCAATCAGCCAGTCGATGTAACGGCGCAGTTCCGATTCGTTGATCTCACCTTTATGATCGTACGGGACGAGGTTTGGGGTGAAGATTCCCGCAAGGCGTTGCTGGTTTGCCATGTTTGTTCTGTATGGAGTAGGGCTGGTCTGTTGGCAGGATAACGAGCACTCGAAGTCGCGGCGCGGCTGGTTTTTGCGGACTTTAAGCCCACAAACATACGTCGAAAATCCGTGTCGACGCCGCCGGCTGGAAGCACCAAATCGGGTGAGTCAGGCGACTACTGGGCGGGGCGATCACTGCCCCTGCTGCAACCGTGTCAGTCGCCCCAGTTTATCCGGAAAAACCGCGAGAATCGAACCAGACCGCTGGAATTGGACCAAACAGTCGATCAGGCCGATTTTCGACGCTCGGCGGGGGGAGAGGCCGCGTCGTCGAGTCCATCGATCATCGAGACGGCTTCGGCAGCGGAAACCGATCCAGTTGTCTCGGCCTCGGTGGCCTCGCTGGTCGAACGGCCCACAAACTCGACGACCAAATACATCACGATCAGTCCGAAAGGCATGACAATCAGCGGCGAATGTCCGAACCCGATGGGGATATATCCGAACGCCAGCGACACCAGGGCGACGGTTATTGCGTAGGGCGCCTGAGTGACGACGTGGTCGAGATGGTCTGAACCGCAGGCCGCTGCGGCGAAGATGGTCGATTCAGAGAGCGGCGAACAATGACTGCCGAAGATCGTGCCGGCCATTGTCGCGCCGATGGTTCCCAACATGAGAAAGTGATTGGGGTCAACGTCCTTTTCGCCCACAAGTGTGAAATAGGTCATGGGGACGAAGAGCGGTAAGAGCAGGCCGACGGTCGTCCATGAACTTCCCGTCGCAAAGGCCACGGCCCCTGCGAACAAAAACGCGAGACTTGGAATCCATGTGGCGTCGAGGCGTCCCTGTGCTGATTCGATGAGAAAGCCGACCGTGTTGAGGTGTTCGGCATCGCACAGCGTGGCAACGCTCCAGGCCAGGACGAGCAGCAAAGCGGCGAAGAACATGCTTTTCGCGCCGGCCGCCCAGGCATCCATGCTTTGGCGGACCGATGCCGATCGAGAGAACGCCGCAACAATGACAGCAGCGACCGATGCGAGGAACGAAGAAATGAATAACACGCGCAGAGGATCTGCCGCTGCGATGATCGTCCAGGGTTCTTTCGGCAGCGGACTCATCCCCGCTTCGGTTCGTTGGAAATTTCGAGCGACAAGGCCCTCGGTTCCGGTCCACCATAATCCGAGAACCATCAGCGACATCAGCACGACAATCGGAACGATCGCGTTTATCAGACGAGGTGCTCGATCCTCGTCCGGCTTCAGTTGATCGAGTTCGAACGAGCCAGTGAGTGCTCCAGGGCGAAAGACATCGCCCGACGATTGGGCGCGGTTTTCAGCCTTTCGCATCGACAAAAAATCGTTGCCGCTGTATGCCACGAGCCAGGCGAAGACGAGCAGGTAAAGGGGATAAAATCGAAACGCGAGAGTGCCGAGAAACGTGGCATGCGTGTCGACCTCGATACCGCGAATTCCATACAGGCCGCGGTACACGTCGTCGAGAAAGCCGATTTCGATTCCGACCCAGGTCGAGACGATGGCCAACGCGGCGATCGAAGATGACGTGGAATCCACAAGAAAGGCCAGCTTCTCGCGTGAGACTTTCAGTCGGTCGGTGAGCGGGCGAATGGTGCTTCCGACCAGGAGCTTATTGGCGAAATGGTCGAAGAACACGAAGAGTCCCATGAACATCGCCGCCAGTTGACCGCGTTCGCGCGTTCCGGCGAATTTCGAGAGCCGATCGACCATCGCTTGCGTACCGCCGCTGCGCGCGATCACCCCGCTCATCGCGCCGAGAAACATTGTGAAGAGAATGATCATGAGATGCTTGTGGTCGGTCCTGCCGTCGTGAATCTGTACGATCTCACCGATAACGTGCGTATCGAGCGTACGTAGAAAGCCCTGGAAGAAGTCGCCGCGCGAAAGAATGATGGCTCCGCTCCACACGGCGGCGAAGAGAGCCAGAATGACGTTTCTCAGCCATGCCGCCAGGCCGATTGCCAAAAGCGGGGGAACGAGACTGAGCCAACCCCAGGTGCGGTAGACATCGACCGAGCCGGAACGCCGGCTGTCCGGGTCGACTACGATTTGGTCTGCGGTAATGTAAACCTTGCGCCCCTTGGCGAGGTCGGTGTGCAATTCGAGCACGCCGGAATGGAAGGGGGGAAGTTCGGCGTCGTCGCGCTTGCGAAACGTGCCATCGACGCGCTTCTCGATGACTGCCAGACGAATGCCGGTAATGTAGGGCTGCTTGTCGTATGTCGGGTCGAAATCGCCGTGCACGTCGTAGGCCGAAATTCGGACCATCGGGACCGGCACGTCGGTCAGCACAAAGTCTGGGACTTCGATCTTGAACTGCGGATGCTCAACCTGCAGCGGTTCCTCGGCGACTGCAAACTCGGTGGCAAGCAGGCCGGCAATCAATATGAGCAGCGATTGTAAAATCGCGCGCATCGCGACTCATCCATGAGAACTGTGCAGCGCGAGGTCAGTTGGACCGGCTTTCCGCGGGCCAAATGACTTCAAACGTAGTGGCGTCGCCAGGGGCCGACGCGACGGAAATCCTTCCGGCGTGATTTGTAACGATTCGCCAGCATTTCGAAAGCCCAAATCCCAGGCCGCGCCCGGCCCGCCGACCTGAAAAGAACGGGTCGAACAAGTGCTCACGCGTCGTTTCGTCTATTCCGCTGCCGTTGTCGGTGACACGGACAACGGCCATCCGTTGATTCGCCTCATGGCCTGAGCGGGTTTCCAGCCGAATCAAACCGCCTGGTGACGATGCTTCGATGCTGTTCTGCAGCAGGCATCCAATCACAATTTCCAATTGCCGCCCATCAGCCCAGATTGCCAGATTTCCCTCGGCATCGATCTGGAGCGTGCACTGTGCGTCAGCGAGCTTTTCAGCAAAAGAACCTGAGACCGATTGCACGACGGCATTCAAATCGAGCATCTGCGGCTGCGGTGCCGGCGGGCGCGCGAAGAGCATCAGGTCGCCGATCATGTCTCTGATGCGATAGACCTGCCCACCGATGGTCGTCAGGGTACGGCGTCGCTCAGGATCGGTTTCGTCGCGCAGAAGCAATTGGACGCGCCCGCTGATGGTTGCCAGCGGGTTATTGATTTCGTGCCCGGCACCCGCCGCGAATTCGGCGAGCGCTGCGAGCTTTGCAGCTTCGAGATCTCGAGAGCTCAATTCACGAGTGTCGTTCATGCCTCGTCCCGTTCGGCCAGCCGTTACCGCGAGACGCAAGACACGCGTGGTGCCGAATCGAAACCAGATGGTCGCACCCATGTAAGAGGGCGAATCTCTTACAAATCTGGCGACTCATCTGGACCCTGCACCGCGTCGACGTGGCTTCATTCGGACGAGGAAACAGTGCGGAGCAGGGCATCGGCACGGCTGCTTATCGCTCGACGTCGAGCAGCTGGCACATCCGGTCGACGAGTTGTTCGATCTCGAAGGGCTTTTGCAGGAAATCGTTCGCGCCGGCGCTCTTGAGTTCCGCAATTTTGTCCTTCTCAACCATACCGCTGATGCAGATGATCTTCACATCGTCGAGCGAAGCATCGCTGCGAACGCGCTCGCAGACTTCCTTGCCGTTGATATCCGGCAACATGACGTCGAGCACGATGATGTCGGGATGATATTCCTTGACCATCATGCCGGCGTCGAAGCCGTTGTTGGCCACGCGTACTTCGAATCGTCCATCCGATTCGAGGACGTCGCGAATGAGTTCGACAAGTTCGGCGTCGTCGTCGACAAGCAGGGCCTTCCGCTTGCCACTCTCCAGGGCATCGGTCGGGATGTCATTCTCTTTCATGAACTTGTAGAGAATGTCGCGGGGGATTCGCCGAAATCGCGAACCGGGCACCCGAAATCCCTTCAATTGGCCCGAGTCAAAGCATCGAATGATGGTCTGCTGACTGACCTTACAGATTTTCGCCGCTTCGCCTGTCGTGAAAACTGTCTTCATGTGGCTCGTCCATCCTTACGATACGGAGCCAACTGCGGAACAGGCGGCTCCCGGGATCCTCTCCGACTTCCATGCTCCGGAAAGGGTGACATCCTTGAACGAAAACAACCTCGTGGCTGTAGTTCGCCCTCCGGTTAGGCTGCGGCACGCATTGTCGGAAGGGTGTCGATCCATTTCGACGCCATTCCGGAGCGGCCGAAGCGTGTGACAGAGATCAACTTAACTGCGGAAACCCGACAAAACACGCAAGCTCACCAAAACGGTAGAGTCTCGTTAATCGATATTTGTTTCCAGGTCAAGTTGAAATTACCAATTTTGTCACTAACTCCGATTGTATCTATCCTCCGAAAACGGTCAACGACTCCCAAGCTGCGCATGGGGTGGCGAGATGGGGAGTAACTCGCTCTAAGCGCAGTTGATTTCTCACGTTATGCAAACGCGATTGCTGCACGCAGCAACAGTTGAACGCCATTTCCAGAAATGGCGACGGTTGTGATTCACGACACGTCCAAACCACCACGAGCGGAGTATGGGCGGGTGCGGCAACTTTCAGAGCAGGGGCGCTATTGGGGCAGCGACTACACCGGGCGCTTGAGATAAAGCATGAGCACAGCAAGGTCTGCCGGCGTGATGCCGCTCACGCGTCCCGCCTGTCCTAGATTGGCGGGCTGGACACGAGTGAGACGATCCTTGGCCTCGCATCGCAACTGGGGAACGGCCTGATAGTCAAACGTCGAAGGAATCCGGACGCGATGCAACTTCTCTTGCCGTTCGATGTCACTCGATTGCCGTCGGATATAGCCCGCGTACTTGGTTTCGATCACCGATTGGCGGATTGCCAACGGATGGACCGACAACTCGGCGGCTTCGCTCGAAAAGGAGCAGACGTCTGACCATTCCACCTCGGGCCGCCTGAGCCATTCTTCCAACGTGATGCCTCGGTGCCGGACCGACTGGATGAGCGAAGTAGCCCGGGCGATGTCGTTTTCGTGCGATTCGAGCCGTTGCCAGCGTTCGTCAGTTACGAGTCCGATTTTCCGCCCGATGGGAGTCAGGCGGCGGTCGGCGTTGTCCTGGCGAAGGAGAAGCCGATATTCGGATCGCGAGGTGAACATTCGATAGGGTTCTTCGACCCCGCGTGTCACCAAATCGTCGATCAACACGCCGAGATAGGCCTGGCTGCGGTCGAGAACCAGTGGCGACTGGCCGGCAACAGCAATAGCCGCGTTGATTCCAGCGATGAGGCCCTGGCCGGCCGCCTCTTCATACCCGGTCGTGCCGTTGATCTGACCGGCAAAGTAGAGGCCTTCGACGTTTTTCGTCTCCAGGGTGGGCTTCAACTGCGTGGGAGGAGCAAAATCGTACTCCACCGCGTAGCCGTACCGCATGATTTCGGCCTGTTCGAGCCCGCGGATCGAATGAATCATCGTCTCCTGCACGTCGCGCGGCAGGCTGGTGGAGATTCCGTTGCAGTAAAACTCCTGCGTGTTCCGACCTTCCGGCTCGAGAAATATCTGGTGGGAAGACTTTTCGGCGAAGCGCACGACTTTGTCTTCGATGGAAGGGCAGTATCGCGGGCCGGTCGACTGGATTTGCCCGCTGTACATCGGCGCGCGGTGCAGGTTCGCGCGAATGACATCATGCACACTCGAGTTCGTTTGCGTGAGATAGCAGGGGAGTTGTGGCTGCGTGATCGAGTCGGTTAGAAACGAAAACGGTTGCGGATCGTCGTCACCCGGTTGAAGTTCGAGAGCCGAGAAATCGATTGTTCGTCCGTTGAGCCTTGCTGGCGTTCCCGTTTTGAATCGTTGCAAATCGAAGCCCAGTTGTCGCAGGCAGTCGGATAGTGCGCCTGTCGTTCCTTCGCCGGCACGTCCGCCGGCGGTTTTGGCTTCGCCGGTGTGCATGAGGGCTTGCAGAAACGTACCAGTCGTCAGAATGACGGCTCGGGTGCGATACGTGGCATCTCCCCGGACACGGATCGCTACGATGCGGTTATCAACGACTTCAATTGACTCGATGAGTTCCTGCCGCAGAGTCAGGTTTTCCTGCTGCTCAATGCGGTTTTTCATCGAGAACTGGTAGGCCTTTTTGTCGGCCTGTGCCCGCGGACTGTGCATGGCCGGGCCTTTTCCCCGGTTGAGCATGCGGAATTGAATTCCGGTTTCGTCGATGACGCGCCCCATTTCGCCGCCGAGCGCGTCGATTTCGCGGACCATTTGGCCCTTTGCCACACCGCCGATGGCCGGATTACAGCTCATCTGGCCGACGGTGTCGCAGTTCATCGTCACAAGCGCGGTCTTGGCGCCGAGGCGGGCGGAGGCCAATGCCGCTTCGCAGCCGGCGTGCCCGGCTCCAACGACGACGACGTCGAAATCGTACTGAACGGAACTCATCAGGCAAGTTTTTCAGATTCGGCAGTCTTTGTCCAGCAGCCTTGAATGTGGCCCGCAATTCGCGATACTTGCGGTGAATTCAACTTCTAAAAACAGAGAGGCGATTGCGCGCCGCATTGCCGGCCTTCGCCCTCCCGAGGACATGAGAGGAAGCACCACTATGGCCGATCTTCGCACTGGCGCCGTCACATTGAAGGGAAACCCGGTCAGCCTGGCCGGCAAAGCTTTGAGCGCGGGAAGTGCCGCCCCCGATTTCAAGCTGCAGGCGTTAGACCTTTCGGAAGTCACCCTCGCCACGAGCAACGGGAAGACCCGAATCATCGCGACGATTCCGTCGCTCGATACGCCTGTCTGCCATGCCGAAACGAAGAAATTCAACGAGCAGGCCGGCAGCTTGCCGAACGTCGAAGTGCTGGTCGTGAGCATGGACCTTCCGTTCGGCCAGAAGCGCTGGTGCGGCGCCGAAGGAGTCGAAAATGTGAAAACACTGTCAGCTCATCGCTGCACCAAGTTCGGCGAAGAGTACGGCGTGCTGATTTCGGGCGGCCCGCTCGATCGCTGCCTGGCTCGTGCCGTGTTCGTCATCGATCCCAGCGGCAAGTTGAAGCACGTTGAGTACGTCAAGGAAATTGCAGAACATCCGAATTACGATGCAGCACTCGCCGCGGCGAAGTAAAAATTGAGCTGACAGCATTCAGCTATCAGTTTTTGACGAAGCCCGGCTTCCTGGTGGAACCGGGCTTCTTTTTTCAGGTCATTCAACCGCTTGGAGCGAAGGACTTTTGTCATGCGTCCTTGCAGCGAATGTGCAGCTCCAATTGAGAACAACGACACTCAATGTCCGATCTGCGGCGGGATGCAGCGCCAGACCGTGGGCGTTCGCAGCGAAGTGAATGCGACTGTCGAATCTCCAATTTCAGAAGAGGAGGAACGTCAGGAACGCACCGAGATCAATGTTCTGTCGGGATTTGCGCTCTCGATCGTCGTCGCCTTATTCGGGCTTGGTTATCTCGCATTCGGAACATCGGGAATCATGCTGGCGACAGGACTGCTGCTGATCATGTCGCTTGTGGGCGGAATCGCGACCGGCATTGGAATCGGATAAGCATCCTGAGTCACTGAGCGGACGCGGCCCGATTCACCAACCTGCGATTCGAGCTAAGGGGTTCTTGCAATTCGACCTTGCAGCGCCTGTTCCGCTCCTATTGAGAACAATGACACACGTTGTCCAATCTGCGCGAGCGAGCAGCGCCAGACGGTCGGAGTGCGCTTTGAACCCGATGCAGTCACAGAATCAACACTGCTCGATGATAAGCGTCAGATAGACTTCGACGCCAAAGTGATTTGGGGTTTCGTGGCAAGCATTGTCGTCGCGTTGTTCGTAACCGGCTATCTCGCATTTGGAGTTTTGGGTCTCGGTCTGGCTCTGGGATTCCTGGTCTTTCTGTCCTTGGTCTGGGGAATCGCGACCGGAATGGGATGAGCCCGGTCAGCCGGTCCACCCAAGATTCGTTCCGCACTCGCAGCCGTCAGAAAAGCTGCTTTTGTCCGCCGCTTTTGTCGAGCGGCGGCAAATCGAGGTGCTTGAACGCGGCGGCAGTCACTGTTCGCCCGCGCGGCGTCCGCTGAATCAATCCGCAGCGCAAGAGAAACGGCTCGACTTCGTCTTCGAGCGTGTCGGGCGAAATGTTCATCGTGTGGGCAATGGCCTGAATGCCGGCCGGGCCCCCGGTGAACACTGTCATCAGCGTGCGCAAATAGCGGCGGTCCTGCTCTTCGAGGCCGAGTTGGTCGATTTCCTTCATCGCCAGGGCTTGGTCGGCGACTAGCCGCGTGATTTTTCCGTCGTTGTGCTTGTCGGTGGCGAAATCGCGGCACCAGCGCAGAATGTTGTTTGCCTTGCGCGGCGTGCCTCGGCTGCGGCGGGCGATTTCGAGCGCGGCATCGGGCGAGATTTCGGTGCGAAGTTTGCGCGCGTTGCGAGTGACGATGACTGAGACGTCTTCGATGTCGTAAAAATCGAGATGTTCGCGGTGCACGAATCGATCGCGGAGAGGCGCAGTCAGCATTCCGCTTCGCGTCGTTGCCCCGATCAATGTGAACCGCTGCAGTTCGAGATTGATCGTTCGTGCGTTCAATCCTTCACCGAGCGCGATGTCGATGCGGAAATCTTCCATCGCCGGATAGATGAATTCTTCGACGGCAGGGGGGAGACGATGTATTTCGTCGATGAACAACACCGAACCGCGTGTTGCATTTGTCAGATAGGGGAGCAGGTCTTTGGGAGCGCTCAGCGCGGGACCCGACGTCATTTGAATCTCGGTCCCTAACTCGCGCGGCACGACGGTCGCCAAAGTGGTCTTGCCGATGCCCGGCGGACCGTCGAGCAGTAAGTGTCCGAGCGGCTCATTGCGCTTGCGGGTCGCATTGAGCATGATCTGCAGGCGTTCGATGACTTTTCGCTGGCCGATCACATCGTCGAGGTATTTCGGCCTGAGTTCTTCGTCGTGCTGGCGATCGTCGACATCGAGGGGGCGCGACGAGTCCTCCGCCGGATCGTCCGGAGGACTTCCTCCCTGAATGATGGTCTCGCGTACCATGAGGGCATCGTAGGAAGATTCACCGGCTCGGGCAACGCGAACTGGATGAAATCGGACGTTACGGCAGTTGCGGCGCCGCAAAGTCAGTTGATGTTTGCTGCGATCGAAAAAATGATCGAGAGAAAACAGAACAGAAGCAGCGATCCCGCAATGACGCACATATGAACGAGCGAGATAATCTTCGCGGCACTTGTCGTCGATTCCCCCGCAGGGTCCATCGTGCCGGCACGCATGCATTCCAGGTCGTTTCTGGCCAGGAAGAACGCGACAATTCCGAAGATCGGGCAGAAGCCGCACCAACTGAGGATGCTGAAAACAAGCAGCATCGTCCCGCGATGCGGCGCGATCTCTTCTGTGTACACTCCCGAGCCGCCGCGAAGATTTTCCCCGCAGTGCCTGCATCGTGTCGCGATTGCCTTGATCGTTCCGCCGCAGACCGGGCACGTCTTGATCGGGCCGCGATCCGTGTAGTCAGCTTCACGGCCGACGCTTTCTTCCACTTCGATCTGGGGGCCGGTTGAATTCGGTGAGTCGAATTCATGACCAGACGAACCAGTCACGGAGGGGACAGCGATCGCGGTTCCACAATCCGGACATTTTGCTCGCCGGCCCGCTTTGTCGTCGGATGTGCGGAGCAGCTTCTGACAGTTCGGGCAGTTGAATTCGATCGTCAAAGGTTTTGACTCCTGTTGCGACGGATCGCACAGACACTTTTCGCGCAGACAAGATTAGGTGCCGGTTCTATCGATGGCAAGCGGTGACGTTGTGAAGTAGCCTCTCGATGTGGTCGCGCGGGCAACAGGCACTAGGGTTCAATCGGTCAGAACCCAAATGCTTGGCGCAAATTGTTGCCAAACACGCCGAAGAGCAGAAAGGTGACGTAGACCGCAATGAGCAGCGCGCCGACCAAGAGCTGAGCGAAGGTAATGCCGCGTGCGGCCTGGGTCACTGATTCCCCACTGGGATCCATTCTTCCGTCACGCATCTCTCTCAGGTCCTGGTTTGCAAACACAACGGTTGCAATTGCCGTGGCGGCTCCAGCAAGGCCAAAGATAATGCAGCACGCACAAGCGAAGCAGACGATCCAGCTGAGAATACTCATGCTCAAAAGCAGGCCTGCACGGTGCGGCTTGAGATAACCGACGTGTTCGAAATCGCTTCGGCTTCTCCCGACGACTTCTCCGCACGCAGGACAACAAGTCGCGGCGAACGCAATCTGCTCACCGCAGACGGGACAACTTCTTGTGTTCTTGCTCGGCCGGTTCGGAGGTACGGTGAGACTTAGAGACGGCGCTTGCGCGTCACCATATGATTCCGTGGGGACATCGATATCGCCATGCGTTGGAATCGTGATAGACGATTCGCATCCGGGACAACTGGCGGAGCGCCCGGCCTTGTCGTCGGAGGTTCGCAGCAGCTTACCGCAATGCGGGCAATCGAATTCGATCGTCACGATCTTGTATTCAGCCGTGGTGGATCCAAAAAGAAACCCGGCCTGATGACGATGGCCGGGCGTGTCGTCGCGATCGCATTGACCATTGCGTTGGTGCAATTACATTTCGGCAGCGACCTCGGCCATGACTTCATCGGGAATGTTGAAGTTCGCTGTAACGCTTTGAACGTCGTCCTGGTCTTCGAGCGCGTCCAGCAGCTTAAGCATCTTTCGCCCTGTATCGGCGTCGAGTTCGACCGTGTTGGCGGCAATTCGCGCGAGTTCCGCGACATCTGTGGCGATTTGATTCTTTTCGAAGGCTTCGGACACCCTCTGAAACGCGTCGATCGGGCAGGTGACTTCGAACTGTTCCCCCTGGCTCTTCACGTCATCGGCGCCGGCATCGATTGCGAGTTCGAAGAGCGTGTCTTCATTCGCATGTTTGGCGGGAATGAGGAACAGTCCCTTGCGCTCGAACATCCAGGCGACGCAATTCGAACTGCCGAGGTTGCCCCCATGCACTTCAAAGATCTTGCGAATTTCTCCGGCGGTGCGATTGCGGTTTTCGGTGAGAATGTCGCATAGGACCGCAACGCCGCCCGGCCCGTAACCTTCGTAGACAACTTCTTCAAACTGTTCGCCGGTTGATTCGCCGCACCCTCTTTTGATGGCGCGCTCGATGTTGTCTTTCGGCATGCTTGCCTTGCGTGCCTTATCGATGGCGTAACGCAGTGCGAGGTTCATGGCCGTGTCGGCTCCGCCATGCTGGGCGGCAACTATGATGGCTCGACTGAGCTTGCCAAAAAGCTTGCTGCGCTTTTTGTCGATCCTCCCTTTCTTGATCGAAATGTTCGCCCAGTGTGAATGTCCTGCCATGTTGACGCTTCCCGCTGCGTGCGTCGGCTCGACCGAAAGTCGGTCAGTGCACGCAGCATCATCGCAAAAGTCTATGTCGTCGAATTGTGATTGGTTTGAACAGGGGCTATTTCTGCTTGGGCGCCTCAACGGTAACGTTGTGGGCCTTGAGCTTTTCGGTGAGGCGTTCGATGAGCTTCGGTTCAGGCTGAATGTCCTTGCGGGCGTCGTCGAGGGCCTTGCGCCACGATTCAATCGACTTCTCGGTCTGTCCCAGTTTCTCCTGGCAGTCGCCGAGATGTTCGAAAATCGTTCCATCGGTGCCGCTCGGCTTGGCAACGGCCATCTGCAAAAACTTTAAGGCTTCATCGTACTTGCCCAACTTGAAGAGGACCCAGCCCATGCTGTCTTGATAGGCCGCGTTCTCGGGTTCAGCCGTGATGGCTTTGCGGATCATCTTTTCCGCCTGTTCCAGGTTCTTCCCCTGGTCGGCATAGAGATAACCCAAGTCGTTATTTACCGAGGGGTCGTCGGGTTCGTTCGCCAGCACATCCTCGAGAATCTTCTCGCCTTTCTGCATGTCGCCCTTTTGCACAAAAAGGTTCGACAGCGAAAACCGGCAGCGCTTCACGATTTCGGTGGCTTGCGGATACTTGGCAATGACCCCTTCAAATCTCTTCTCGGCATCGTCCCATCGCTTGGCGTGATACAGAATCCATGCTTCCTGGAAGTCGAGCATCGGACTGCTGTTGTTGCCGAGCAGGTTGCGAGCCTCGTCGATGGCTTGGAGGGCCTCATCAGTCTTGCCTGAGAATTCGAGCGCTTGTGAGAGCCGGAACAGCAGGTTCGGCTTCTGATCGCTGAGTGCGGCATCCTTGATGGCTTCCTGATAGGTCTTCACCGCTTCGTCATAGCGATCGGCTTGCAGCAGGTGCTGGCCGAGTTCTTCGACGATGAGACCGGCCAGTTCGGGCCTGAGCTTGAGAGCCAGGCGGTAGAACTTGATGACGTCATCGGTCTGGCCGGCCTCGGCGGCCAAATTGGCCATCACGATACTTCCCGGGAAGTCGAGCTTGGGTTGATCGCCCTCCGCGAGTTTGCGGCCCGATTCGAGCAGCTTCTGAAACAAATCCTTATCGGTGACAATTGCCTTGAATTCTGTATCGAGCCGCGAGAGCGTGACCATCAGTTGCTGCGGGTCGCGCGCTGCAGAGAGACATTTCCCAAGGACTTCGAGCAGTTCATCGGTACGCGCCGTGCGACGATAGACCGACGCCAGGCCGACATACCCTTCGACATCTTTCGACGTTCCCAGAGTCTTTTTGTAGAGTGCCTCGGCTTCCTCCAAACGGTTTGCCGTGACGTAGGCGTCGGCGAGAAAGAACTGAAGCGTCGAGTTGCGCGGATCTTGCTTTGCCAGCGTCTCGAGCCGACCGATGAGTTCATCCGATCGATTCATCGACTTGAGGATCTCGGCCAGTAGATCGTAGGCTCCGCGACCTTTCGATTGCAGCTGCGCGTCGAAGTATTTCTGCAGCTCTGCGAGCGCCTTCTCCGACTGCTTCGTCTTCACGTAGACGCGGGCCAGGTTGTAGCTCAAGTGTCCCGGATTGCCCCGCCGCGCTTTTGCCGCGGCTTCAAATGCCTTGACGGCTGAGTCGAGGCGTTCGGCGTCGAGCATCACTTGGCCGATCGCTTCGAAGGTCGACGACGAATCGCCCTGCAGCGCGGTGCGCTCCTGGTATTCGAGACCGAACTTGGCCGGTTCGATCAATGCGTCGAGCACAATTTGCCAGGCGTCGGCGGCTTTGGCCTTCTGCTCAGAGGCGGTGTAGAGCACCGCCAGGTCCCGCATCAACATCACGTATTCGCCGGGTTTCTTTTTGAGCTCAGTCGAGACGGCTGCCTTTTCCAGAAACTTCATCGCTTCCGGGAGGTTGCGATGCTCGGCCATGTACCGGCCGATGCGATGCAGCATCTGAAAATCGTTCGGATCGAGCTGGACCGCCTTCTCGGCGTATTGCATCGCCTCTTTGTTCTTCTTCAAGTCGAAGGCGAGAGGCACCAATTCGCGATAGATGGCAATCGCGTTGGGATCAAGTTCCACTGCTTTCTCGAATTCGGTATACGCTCCGCGCAGGTCGGTCTTGTCGAGCTTGAGGCGGCCCGTCATGTAGCGAGCGAGCGCTTCGGTCTTCTTTTTCTCTTCCGGGGTGCGCGGATTGATGGGGTCGAGGGGAGTCGGACGGTCGACCGACGGAGGCAATGCATCGTTGTTTCTCGGAGCGTCATCCTTGCCCTTCTTCCTCGGGATGAGAAAGTCGCCAGGACCAGGCGCCGGGTGGACGTCATCGTCATCGGAATCGTCCGACTCGTCATCGGGGGCAAAAACCAGATGTTCGCCAGCCCGTAGCGACGTCGGCTCGACCCAAACAGTGGACTCGCGCAGACCGATAATCGAGAACAGAAACGCGACAGCTGCGCTGAGTCGGATGAATCGAGTCAATTCGGGCATTTGAACTTCTCCAACGTTTGCCGGAGGGCAACCAAACGCAAGTTCGCGGTTCCAGACAAGTGACGCGACCGTGGGCGATCGGCCGGTAATGTCATCCTATTTTAAGCAGGTTGAGGCACGGCCACCAAGGCGGCTTTCCCGATGGCCTTCGTCCGGCGTGGAAAAGCGCCAAAGTTCGGGTAGCTGCTGGCGATGGATGAGGCACGCTCGGGTACTATTTTTTCTTGCGAACGACGTGCGAGCCACCGGTCTTCTTGGCAGCCGCTTTTTTGGCAACGAGTCGTCCTGCTGCGCCCGAACTGGTCTTCTTGCCAGCAGTCGATGCGGTCTTTGCTCGTTTGACGACCTTGGACGCCGAACCCGACTTTTCCACGGCCCGCTTCTTCAACGAGCGCGCAGCCTTGGCCGAGGTGGAGTAGAGTTCCTCCAGTCGATGCGAAGCATTCGACAGGCTGTATCCTTCGGGGGCGGGCTTGGTCCGCACGCGCTCGAAGGATCTCTTGAGCAGGGGATCCTGCGCGAGGCAGCGAAGCAAATGGCAGAACTGCACCGAATCGTTCTTGCGAATGGCGGATTTCAACTCGGATGATGCTTGTTCCGGCGTTGCATTCACAGGAAGCAATCCGAGCCAGATCGCTGCTGCGGTCATCGATTCATCGATGGGGACGAGATGTCCTCCCAGCGCGGCTTGCAGCGTGTACGAACGGACGAAGGGTGAAAGTTCTTTCATTTTCGAAAGCTGCTTGATCGCGAGATCGAGCGTTTTCTTCCGCAGGCCTTCGAAATCGAATGCGAAGTTCTTTTCGAAGACAAACTGCAGCGTGCTGCGAATGCGCAGCGCTTTTCGCTCGTGATCGGGAGCCCCGTCGAGAGCCTCGGCGAGCTCGGAAATGGAACTGACGCGCACCTCGTTCAAGTCGTGAAAATGAGAGATCAACCGTGCGAGCGCTTGTTCTGCCTCTTCGTCGGTGGAATCTTCGAGGCAGACCGCATGCAGCAACGTATCGAGCACGGGGCGGTCGCTCTTCGGAAGCGGAGACTTGTATCGCTTTTTCAGCAGAGTCATCAGCTTCTTACTGGCGGCCTGTTTGTTCGCTGTCGTTGGTCGTGGGGCTGTGGACATTGAATTCTGCCAGGTTCAGTGACAGCCGGTGGCATTGTAGCTTCCGGCGGAAACGGGTTTGATGTTCAGCGAATTGACTCGATTAGAGCAGATTGCCTTTTTGTATCCCCAGCAAGCGGCTAGTTGACTCGAACGATTCGGCCGCTCGGCTGGGAACATGATTGCTTGGAACCGTTCAGTCGGTGGTCTCCGGCGATTCGACGTTTTCTTGCGGCTGGTCGTCTTGTTCGTGTTCGGATGCAGGCAGCACCTCGCGAAGAATGCGAGCTGCTTCGATGCTTTTTTTCACGCCCTGGTCGAGGACGAACGTGAGGATGGGGGTGTAGCGAGTCTGTACGCGGTCGGCGATTTTGGATTGCAGGTAACCGCGCGCGGAATTCAAACCGTGCAGGCAAAGGGACTGGACCTTCTCGTCACCCATAATCGAAACGTAAACCTTCGCGCTGCGGACGTCTTGACTGACCTCGACGCTGATCACGGTGACGTTCTTGATTCGCGGGTCCTTCAAACCAAAGAGGATCGTGGTACTCACGACCTCTCGGATGGCTTCTGCAATTTTGGCGGTGCGTCGGGTGTGCATGGTGAGAGGCAGGGGCACGCTGGGCTCTTCCACCGTGCATGCAGTCTTTGCGAATCTTTGAAGCAAGGTGGAAAGACTTGTTAATCAAACGCTAGTCGAGCGTTCGCTTGATTTCATCCACTCGGTAAGCTTCGAACAGATCGCCCTCCTTGACATCGTTGAATCCATCGAGCCGAATTCCGCACTCCATGCCTTCGCGAACGTCCCTCGCATCGTCTTTTTCGCGCTTCAGCGAGGCGATGTTGTATTCGTTCAAGATCGTCTGATCGCGAACGACTCGAATGCGACTCGTTCGCTCGATGGTACCGTTGAGCACGCGGCAACCGGCAATCATGCCGAACCGGCTGATTTTGAAGGTTCGCAAAACCAGCGCTCGGCCAGTCGTCACCTGGACCTTTTCGGGAATCAACAGTCCTTCCAGAGCCAGTCGAATCGTGTCGGTGACTTCGTAGATAATTTCGTACCGCCGAATTTCGACGCCGTCGCGCTCCGCGGCCTGGCGGGCCCGTTCTTCGGCGACGACATGGAAGGCGATGATAATGGCGCCCGAAGCGTGCGCGAGGGAGACGTCGCTTTCGTTGATTCCGCCAACCCCGCTATGCACAATTTCGACGCGCACTTCGGGATGCTCGAGTTTTTCCAACTCGCTGCGCAGCGCTTCAATCGAGCCGGGTGTGTCGGCCTTGATGATCAACGGGAGATCTTGAACGGCGCCGCCGCGGGCCGACTCGAGAATGTCCTGCAACGAACGGGGACGTTTGCGTTGCGAAAGAGATTCGGTCCGGCCGCGATGCTCTCGCTGGGCGGCAGTTTGTCGCGCCTCTTCGATGTCGCTCATGACGAAGAACTGATCGCCGGCGTCGGGAACGATGTTCAACCCGGCGACTTTCACTGGGCTCGACGGTCCGGCTTCGGGGAGTTCAGCGTTGCGATCGTCGTAAATCGCGCGAATGCGGCCGTAGGCCTGGCCGCAAAGTACAACGTCACCGACCCGCAAGGTTCCGGTTTGCACGACGAGCCATGCGAGCGGGCCGCGACCCTCGTCTCGAAACGCTTCGAGGCAGACTCCGGCGGCAGGCCGACTTGGATTCGTGCGGAACTCCTGCAGTTCAGACGTAATCAGCAGGGTGTCGAGCAGGTCGTCGATTCCCTTGCCGGTCGATCCCGAGGTGCGAACGACTTCGACGTCGCCGCCCCATTCGGCCGGAAGAATTTCGTGTTTTGCCAACCCTTGCAAAACGCGCTGTTCATCGACGCCGGGCAAGTCAATCTTGTTGAGAGCGACAACAATTGGAACGTCGGCAGCCCGCGCATGGCTGATGCATTCGACGGTTTGCGGCATAACACCGTCGTCGGCTGCAACAACCAAGACGACAATGTCGGTGACGTTCGCTCCACGCGCCCGCATTTCTCCGAAGGCGGCGTGACCGGGGGTGTCGACGAAGGTGAGTTTGTGTCCGTTGTGCTCGACCTGGTAGGCCGCAATGTGCTGGGTGATTCCGCCGACCTCGCCGCTGGCGACGTTCGATTTGCGGATGGTGTCGAGCATGGTCGTCTTGCCGTGGTCGACGTGCCCGAGAATGGTGATGATCGGCGGACGAGGTTCGAGATTCTCTTCAGACTCTTCTCCAGCGAGAACGGCGTTGAGTTCCTCTTCGATGTCGCGACCGTGACGGATTTCGAGTTCCACACCCATTTCCATTGCGAGTTCGACGGCGAGCTCTTCCGAGACGTTGTCGTTAATGGTTACCATCTCGCCGCGCTGAAACAGGATGTTCAACAGGTCTTTTGCGGGACGTCCCAGCGCTTCGGAGAGTCCGCGGATCGTAATCGGTAACTCGATTTGGGCCGATGTCTTGAGCGCCGCCTGACCGACAGCGCGCCGTCTTCGAATTCCACGTTTCTGGCCCCGCCCATCGCCGGAGTCGTCGACCAGGAGATCGCGACCGACGCGCCGCTCGCGTTTCTGGCGGCGACCATCGCCTGCCGGCGCTGCTCCCGGCCGGCCCGCTCGGCTGCTGGCGGCCTCCTGCTCGAGCGGTTCCTCATCGAGCTTCTTGCGCCTCTTTTTCGTGTCCTGCAGGTGAGCCTTAAGGGGGCTCTGTTGCTGGTCAAGAAAATCGGGCGAGAGCGGGATGTCGGGTTTCTGCGCGGGGGCTTCGGCCTTGCTCGGTCCCCGAGACTTCGGCGGGGTGTAACTGGGAGGGGCAGCGACCGACGGAAGCGCCGGTTTCGATTTCGGCTTCGGAGGTTTCGTGGTCCGTCGCTGCTCGCTGTCTGGAACTGTCCCGATGGGACGCATTTCGCGGAGATTGCTCTTTCCCATCTGCACAGGCGGACGCTTCGGACGATCGGCACCCGGTGCGTCGGTCGGGGTGGGCCGATCGCCGACAGGCTCTTCAGTTTCTTGCAGTTCGGCCGGTTGTGTGGTTTGTTCTTCGTCGACTGTCGAGACGTCTGCAACTGCTGCGATGGTTTCTTCCAGTATGTCGGAGTCCTGCGGTTCTTCGACGGCCGGTTCGGGCGCCGACTTTCCCCGACCGTTCTGAGGACGGGGAGTCATGGTTTGTATCGTGCGAATTTTTCCCGCGAGGTCGCGTCCAGCATCGCGCGAAGGAACGGCAGGCGCTGCAGTCTGAGAAGCGCCGACGGTTCCCTGCGCCTCAAGGTGCTTCATGACAATGTCGCGCTCTTCCGGCGAGATGCTGGCCAGCGCCGAATGCTTCAGATGAACGCCTGCAGCATTGCAGTGTTCGATCAGCTCTTTGCTGTCCAGGCCCAGCTCTTTCGCCAGGGCGAAAATCCGAATCTTCAAAAGCCACTCTCCCAGATGCGCCCGTGTGATAACGGCGCTATCGCCGCCCGATACGTGTCGTCAACTTTCAGAAGGAAATGTTGTCGCGATCGGGTTCTAACTCCGCACAATTCTCCAACTCATTCCGTGTCAGTCTTGTCAGACGATGAATCGTCACCTTCATCCGTCGCGTCTTGCGATTCGAGGGATGGCGGCGAGGCTGGCTCATCGCTTTCGGCAGAGGATTCCTCCGCTTCCGACTCTTCGACCTGTGTGTCGTCGGCTGACTCTGCCTCTTCTTCCAACTGCGATTGCGCTTCCACAACGACTTCTTCTGCGACAGCCACTTCTTCGGCGGCTCGTTTTTCGACCGGAGGACGGTTGCGTTCTTCTTCGATACGGCGCCGATCGTCTTCTTCCGCTTTCACCGCGGCTACGTCGGCGTAGGCCACGATTTCGTCGCATTGTTCCGTCGTGAGTCCGCCCAGTTCGGCAAGCTGATCGGGCTCAATCACCGACAGGTCGTCGAACGTGAAGAATCCCTGTGCCACGAGGTTCTCGGCCAGTTCATCGGTGACACCGGGAATTTGCGAAAATGCTGCGACGGAGCCTTCCAGGCGCTCGTCGAGTTTTTCCTGCGTCATGACGTGAATGTCCCACCCGACAAGCTTCGAGGCGAGGCGAACATTCTGCCCCTTCTTGCCGATAGCCAGCGAGAGCTGATCTTCTCGGACCAGCACGATGACCTTACCCAGCATCGGGCAGAGGATCACGTCTTCGACCTCGGCCGGTTGCAAGGCGTTGGGAACGAGGACCTGCAAGGAGTCGTTCCATCGCACGATATCGATTCGTTCGCCGGCCAGTTCATCGACGATGCTCTTGATGCGCGAGCCGCGAACGCCGACGCAGGCACCGACGCAATCGATCTTGCTGTCGAAGCAGGAGACCGCGACTTTCGAACGATATCCGGCTTCGCGCGCCAGCGACCGGACTTCGATAACGTGTTCGGCAACTTCGGGAATTTCGATTTCGAACAGCCGCCGCACGAGTTCTGGATGCGTGCGCGACAAGATGATTCGAACCCGGCTGCTCTGCTTGCGGACGTCGAGGATTGTGGCCCGCACGCGCTCGCCGACGCGGTGTGCTTCGCCCGGAATCTGTTCGCCGCGGGGAAGGATACCCTCGACCTTGCCGAGGTTGACCGTTGCGGTGCCACCTTCAACGCGTGTGACGACGCCCGTCACAATCTGGCCGCGCATCGCCTCGAATTCTTCGAACAAGGCGTCGCGTTCGGCCTCGCGAATCTTCTGAATCATCACCTGCTTGGCGGTCTGGGCGGCGATGCGTCCCAGCAGGTCGCCGATCTCTTCCGATTCGAGGTCGTTCTGGTTGACTTTGACCGACGGTTCGCCGCTTTCGCGATTGATATCGACGAGCACTTCGCTCTCTTCGCCGAAGTGCTTCCGCGCAGCCGAGAGTATGGCCTGTTCGATCCCCTCGAACACGATGTCCTTATCAATATTCTTGTCGCGATGGATGGCATCAACGACTCTCAGGAGTTCCGCGCCGTTCATAATCTCCCTTTCGAACCGACGCTGCCCGATGCAGGGACACCCAGTCGCGTCGGATCGCTACGGCAGACCACTGCCGAAACGTCTGCGGGATTCGTCCCACAGGTCCCAACCTCAAAACCTTCCAACCTCGAAAACCAGCCACCACCAAATAAAAAAGCGGGAGGTAAATCCCACTTCACCAGCACCGTCGCCAGAAGGGCGACAGCGCAACCTAGAGCCGCGAACGCAGCCAGAAACAGCGCCGGCATCGTGTCAGCGATGCGTTCGGACCTTTGTTTTCCTACACGATTACATCATTACTGACGTCTCCGCCCGAAAACTGCCAAGACCGAACGTCGCTGCACAAGTCCAACTCAATACTGTCATGCTGGGCACGGGAATTCCTGATTGTTGTCGCAACCAGGAACACCAGTTGCATTATTTGCGCAACACGGCTCACAGGCAACGGCTGAACATCACCCAACCTGGACCAGTCCTGTGGCCGCCGTGAAATCTTCACGGAGTAACCCGACCGAACCGACATTGGACCGGGCGCACGTTCCGCCAACCGGTGAGTCTACGCTCTGCTGTGAAAATACCGGGACGAATGCAAACTGTCAAGCAACCGGGCGGCCGGCAGACCTCGCTAAAACGTGTTCTTGTCGATTGTTCGGGCGATTTTGGTAGGTGCCAACAAGCTCAACCTGCCTGAAGACTTCTGCATGCTTCCCCAGGTTGTCTCCCACGTCGCCCAAAACTCCCCGACAACGTGGCAGAACTAAGGCTTCCGGTCGCCAGTCTCAGTTCGTCGCTCAACGCAGCGCGCTCCGCCTCGACGGTCTGCTGCGTTGCGGTTGTTCATTTGCAGCTCCACAACACCTCTGTTCAGAGGTCGGCTGGTGTTGCGACTTGATCAGTTCCGTCGAATTTTGCAATTTCTCCCGGCATTTCGACATGAAACTGGGCATACTAGATCTCTTTCAGCAATGTTGCGTCCGAAGGCGCTCGAACTTTTTGAAATTCGAGATTGCTTGCCGAGGATACAATTTGCTCGAGTCGGGGTTCGTTCCGGTTTGCGCCGCCAGAGGAGCCATGGGCGATGAAGATGAAATGTGCCGCCAGCAGCTTTATGTTGATCTTGATTTTCAGCGGTGTCGCCGCTGCACAGTCTCGAAATTTCGATCCATTCTCCCGGCAACGATCCCGCATGCAAACCCGCGAACCGATCACGAATCGATCGGAGCAGCTGAAGAACGAAGCGAACCAGGCCTATGAGCGACGCGATTATCAACGCGTCATTTCTTTAACCGACGCCACACTGGCTCAGAACTCCCGCGACCACGTCGCCTACTATCTCCGTGCCAGCGCGCGCTGCGATCTCGGCTCTCAAATGCACGACAAGGAAATGGTGCGCAACGGCATCGGCGATTCGCGAGAAGCACTGCGCTACGGCGGCGGTCGCAACAACCTCTATTACATTCCGTATATCTACGGAATGGTGAAATTGGCCGAGTTGGAAGACAAGAAGGCCCACGCGGAAACGGCTCTTCAGGTGGCCGACCAGGCCCTTGGTCGCCCCTCTCTCACCACGGAAGAAAAGGCTCATCTCACGTTTCAGCGCGCCGGTGCACGGAAGTTTTTAGGTCAGTTCGATGAGGCCATTGCCGATCTCGATGCTGCGATTCAAATCGATCCGAAACTGCTCAGCGCATACCTCGAACGTGGCGAAGCGTACATGGCCAGCGGTAAGCCCGACAAGGCCGGCGAGAACTACGACAAGCTCGTTGCGGCGTTCCCGTCGTCGGCAATGGCCTACGATTACCGCGGCGTGTTTCTGCAACAGCAGGGAAAATTCGATGAGGCGATCGCCGACTTCAATCGTGCCATGCAATTCGATCCAAAATACCATTCCGCGTACATCAATCGCGGATTCACGTTGATGGAGAAGGGGCAGCCGGTTCAGGCGGAAGCCGATTTCAACCAGGCTCTCAAAATCGTTCCGAACGAGCCGATGGTCTACACGTTGCGAGGTGGGTCACGCCTCTCGCAGGGAAAGGCGGTCGAAGCGGTTGCCGACCAGCAGCAGGCGGTTCAGCTGTTACCGGAAGCGGCTCCTGCGCACGCCGATCTCGGGTTTGCCCTCTACTTTGCAGGCCGAAACTCCGATGCTCTCGCCTCGTTGGAAAAGGCGCAGAGCCTCGATCCGGCGATGCGTAGTCTCGACGCGTGGCGTTTTGTGTTGCTCTCGCTGCTGGGGCGAAACGAAGATGCCAAGAAACTGACTGCCGCGTCTGTCGCTAAAGAGGCCAAGGATCGTGAATGGATCGATCAACTTCTGGCCTTTCAGGGCGGGGCGATCGGCGACGAAGAATTGCTGAAGGTCGTGAGCAACGCCGATCCGGAAGGGGCCGAGGCACAGGTTTGTGAAGCGCACTTTTACATCGGAATGCAAAAGAAGCTCTCCGGCGATGCGGCGGGGGCCGACGCCCACTTTCAGAAAGCCCTCGAAACCCACGCCGATCGCCTCTCGGCTTACCGCGGCGCACAGTTCGCCTTGAAGAAATTCACGACTGCGTCGAAGGCGCCTTAAAAACCCGCTCGAGCTGTTCGTTTCGCCAGGCTGAAAGCTGACGGCTGATCGCTGCTCCATTAGAATCAGCCGACGCGCCGGCAATCGGTCCACCGTATTTGCGTTGAAGTGCGCCTCTTGATGGAAGAAGCATGAACATCGTCCCGCTCGATTTGAGCAAGCTCAAAGTGTTTCCGCTTTCGCAACGTCACAATCTGACGAAGGCGGACGAAATTCTTGTCGATCCCGATGCGGCGCCCGCGAAGTGTTCGCCTGCGAATACCGCGTTAATCGCACAATGTGCAGAGAGAATTCTCGCGGCGCAGAAACGAGACGCTTCCGTCATGCTGGTTTATGGAGCGCATTTACTGCGAAACGGCGCCGCACGAATTCTCGAACGCATGATGGCACAAGGCTGGCTGACTCACCTCGCGACGAACGGCGCGGGCACGATTCACGACTGGGAATACGCCTGGTTCGGCGCTTCGACCGAGTCAGTGGAAATGAACGTGGCGTCCGGCACGTTCGGTACCTGGCACGAGACAGCAACGAACATTCACATGGCGATTCTGACCGGTGCTCTCGACGGCCTGGGTTATGGTCGAGCACTCGGTCGCTTCATTCACGAAGACGGAGCGACGCTGCCGACGAAAGGCGAGCTGACAGCAGCCATCGCTGCCGAGCCGAGTCATCCGCTCACGTCAGCTCGCGCAGATTTACTGCGAACGATGCGCGAGAATAATTGGCCCGAAGGGCGAGTCGCAGTCGACCATCGCTGGAAGCATGCCTCCATTCTGGCTCAAGCCTTCAAGCACAAGGTGCCGTTCACCGTTCATCCCGGAGTCGGTTACGACATCATCTCGAATCATCCCTGCTTCAGCGGCGCTGCCATCGGCCGGGCCGGCGAATTGGACTTCAAACTTTTCGGAGGATCGGTTGCGAATTTGGAAGAGGGCGTTGTGCTGTCGGTCGGCTCTGCGATCATGGGCCCGCAGGTTTTTGAAAAGACTGTGAGTTGCGTGAACAACATGCGTCTTCAATCCGGGCGAAAGATCCTTGCGGGCCACACGATTTACGTGGTCGACCTGCAGGATGGCGGAGGCTGGGACTGGACACAGGGAGAGCCGCCGAAAACCAACGCCGCGTACTATCTCAGATTCTGCAAGAGCTACTCGCGCATGGGCGGCCCGATGCACTACCTACAATGCGACAACCTGTCCTTCATTCACAATCTGTATCACGCGCTTGCTAAAGCACTGTGAGAAAACAGAATCAGCACGCGACCGGTCATTCGCAAGTTCGAATTTGCGATGGACCCGCGAATGACACGAATCTGACGAATTCGGAACTCTCCATTCGCGTCGATTCGCGAAATTCGTAGGTACAGCGCTCTTTCCCCGCTGTTGAACAGACCTGCCTACGGAACGAGCATTCATTGACCACGTTTTGCGCTAGTTCAGCCGTCCTCAAACCTCGGCTCGCAAACCGCGGCGGATTCCTGGCACGACCGGCGGAATCGGGTCAGATTTGTGAGATATGGCACAAATTTCGCGGCTTTTTGGCACGTTTTGTAGGCAAAATGCCGAATTCCGACTGCCATTTGAATTTTGGATGAACTAAAATTGGTGGCTGAACGTATTTATTTCGGGCCTTGTCCGTCTCTTATCTGTTTATTAATTGGTTTTTGATTTTTGAAGGTGTGTTAGATGATGACTCGACCCGCGCTGGAATTCCATAAGGTCTTCCGAGTGGAATTCGAGGGTCCGACGGCAATCGTTGTGCCGCCGGCGAACCCTATCTCCTTTCGGTACAACGAAATCCATCTCGAAGCCAATGCCGTCATCCGCATGATCGACGACCCCGAGGTCAAGAACATGGTGATTGATTTCACCAATGTCGATTATGCCAGCTCGATGATTATTGGAGCCCTCATCCGCATGGCCCGCAAGGTGACCAATCACGGCGGACAGGCGATCATGTGCCACGCGAACGGCAACATGCTCGAGATTCTCACCACGATGAATCTGCTCAAACTCTGGCCGCATTTCGATTCGCGCGAACTGGCCCTTGCTTCGCTCGAAGAGTAAAGCTGCGACTTGCCGAAATTCTGATCCACTGCCAAACTGCTCTCCGCGTCTTACGAGACTCGGAGAGCAGTTTGTTTTTGCCCTCTCGATTTGCCGGGTCTCGGTGGGGAGCCGCTCGATGCCTGACGTCGAAATTCACTGGCAAGTCAATTCCTCGGCCGGTTGCTTTCACACGGCAGAGTGTCTCCTTCGGGGCGAGCCGCTGCAAAGCGAAGCACTCGCCGAAGCGTTTGCTCCGCTCGTCGATCGGCTCCGGCCCATCATCGACGCCAGTGGTCTGCCGGCCGGCACTTTTCTCACGCACCTCGTTCCGCTTTCGGCTCAGTTGGAAAGCAATCGGCCGTTGGCGACGGCACTTCTTGCCAAGACCTTCGGGCCTCGAAACGGGGAAGGATACTTGTCTCAACTCACCAACTTGCTGAGTGAGTTCGAGCGGACGTACGAGCAACACGTCCCGTCGCCCGCTGAACAACTTGCCGAATCCGCCGCGGGTTTGCGACAGCATTGGAACGCCTGGGGACAGACAATGCTGGCGGGCATTGCACAACTCATCGAACCGGAGGCGATCGTCGAGTCTGCCCGAGTTCTCCTCCTATCGCCCGTTTGCAGCGGAGGCGGTCGCGCGTACTTTCTTTATAACTCGGTTGGCATTGAGGTCGTCGCGACAGAACCGACGGGGCAACTGCTCGAAATCGTTCGGCTTTGCTGGCTCATCGCCCAGCTCAACGCCGATCTGCCGATGTACCAGGGCGAAATTCACCGCGATCGTCTGGTAGAAATTGTTCCGCTGGCGATGCTTCCTGCGGCCCTGACCGCAGCTTCCGAACTCGGGCTGACGAAATGCGACAAAGCGACCCTGAGCGTCGCTCTCGAGAATTGGGTGAGAGTTTCCAGCGAACTCAATTCAACGTCTGACCCCCTGTGGAACTGGTGGGAGACATATATCAAACGTAAACCGCGCTGGCCGGTGGCCTTGGCCGCATTGGACAAGTTGCTGCGCGCCGACGAAGCCTGACGGGCGGTGCCTTCGCCTCGCAATTTTCCGCTCCGCGATGCGATTGATGAATGTTCTCTGTCATCGCGATAGACTGAGGCGTTCTCCATTTCACCCCTGCGGAACGACACCATGCGAAACCTCAATTCTGCTCTCAAGTTTGGTTTCTGCGCGTGCTTCATGCAATTCGCAATCGATTCATCACAATCTCAACTCATGGCGGGCCAGGGCGACGCGCCAATTGCATTTCAAGGGGCGAAGATTCTCGTCGGCACGGGAGAGGTTTTCGATCCGGGCGTACTCATCATTGCCGATGGAAAGATTGTGGCCGTCGGGCCGGCGGATGGTACGAGCATTCCGGTCAATGCCGACGTTCGCGACATGAAGGGGAAAGTCATCATCCCCGGCCTTGTCGACACGCATTCGCACTTGGGTGTCTATCCGCGTCCTGCAGTCAACAGCAATTCAGACGGCAACGAAATGAGTGGGCCGGTGCAGGGAATTGTGCGCGCCCTTGATTCGCTAAATCCATTCGACCCGGGCATCAAGATGGCGAACGCGGGCGGAGTGACCGCCGCGAACATCATGCCCGGCAGCGGCAATGTCGTCGGTGGACAGACCATCTATGTGAAACTGCGCGGGAACTCGCCCGAGCAAATGTGGATCGCAGCCCGCGACGTGCTGGGCGGACTGAAAATGGCCAACGGCGAAAATCCCAAGCGAGCCTACGGCGGCAAGGGGCAGGCCCCCATCACGCGAATGAAGGTCGCCGCGCTGCAGCGGTCGGCATTTCTCGAGGCTCAGCACTACCGCCAGAAGTGGGACGACTATCGCAAGAAGCAGACCGAGGGGAAGGACGAACAACCACCCGAAGTCGACATCGCACTTCAGCCGCTCGTTGAAGTGCTCGAAGGCCGCCGCACGGTGCATTTTCACACTCACCGGGCCGACGACATCCTGACCGTGCTCCGACTCAAACGCGAGTTCAAGTTCGACCTGCTCATTCAGCACGGAACCGAGTCGTACAAGGTTCTCGATGAAATTGCCGCAGCAGGTGTACCGGTCTCGATGACGATCATCGATAGCCCCGGCGGAAAAGCAGAGGTTGTCGACTTCACAGAGCAATGCGGCGCGGAGATGGCCCGCAAGGGAATCAAGGTGCTCATCAACACCGACGACCCTGTCACCGAGAGCCGGTTCTTGTTGCGAACTGCGGCGATTGCAGTGCGCGGAGGGCTTTCCGAAGAACTCGCCTTAAAGGCGATCACGTCAAACCCCGCGCAGGTGCTTCGGCTCGACGACCGCATCGGTTCGCTTGAGCAGGGCAAAGACGCAGACTTCGCCGTACTGAGCGGCAACCCGTTCAGCGTCTACACGCGAGTCTTGCAGACCTACATCGACGGAAAGAAAGTCTTCGACCTCGGCGACGAAAAACAGCGGCTCTATCAGACGGGCGGGTTCGCACTCGCCGATCGCTCGGTCCTTCCGCCCGATATTCCGCTCGTTCAGCCATTGCCGGCGGTTGCCGCGCCGCAGGGAGTTTCCGGTCATCCGAACGCAACGAGCGCGTCCTCCGCTGTACTCGTCCTCGCGGGACGACTGCATACGGTGAGCAAAGGAACGATTGAGAATGCCGCGATTCTCATTCGCGACGGCAAGATTGCCGAGGTGGGACCGCGGAATCAGATCAACGTTCCAGACGGCGTTGCCGTGTTGACGGCATCGGTCGTCACGCCGGGCCTCATTGATGCACACAGCATCGTTCCACTGGCGGGTGAGTATGCCATTCCGGCCGACTCCGACGCAGACGAGAAAAGCGACCCGAACCAGGCCGACGGGCGGACGCTCGATGCCTTCAATCCACGCGAACCGTTGCTGCGTTATTTGCTCGAACAAGGTGTCACCGTCGTGCACGCGTGCCCGGGGCGGGCGAACGTCATCGGCGGCATGACGGGTGTCTTTCGCACTTCGGGCGCGACCGCCGAATCGATGGCAGTTCGCTTCCCTCAGGCGATGCTCTTCAATCTCGGCGTCGAGCCCAAAGAGACTTACGAAGGAAAGCGCCCCACCACGCGGATGGGAACCGCCGCAATTGTGCGGCAAGCTCTCGTTGACGCCGGCAACTACGCCAGCAAAATTCGTGAGTTCAATGAGAAGCAACTAAAGCAGAAAAAGGAAGCAGAGAAGGGGGACAAAGACGACAAGAACGGGAAAGGGGAAAAGTCACCTCCCAAGCCCGACCTCAAAGCCGAAGCCCTCGGTCGTCTGCTGTCGCGACAAATCCCGGCCCTTTTTTGCGCACAGCAGGCCGATGACATTCTCACGGCGCTCCGCATCACGCGCGAGTTCAAGCTCAACGGGCAAATCGCGCTGGCAGGAGAAGGATATCTCTGCACCGACGAACTGCAGAAAGCCGGTGTGCCCGTAATTGTGCATCCCACCATGCAGCGCATCGGTTCGCTCGAGACTTACAACAGCTTTTTGGGAAATGCGTCGGTGCTGGCGGGCAAGGGCATTCCCATCGCGATCGGCAGCGGTGTGGAAGACTACGTTCCCAAGACGCGAGTCGTTCGCTATGAGGCGGCAATGGCAATGGTTTACGGGCTCGGCTTCGACCGCGCACTGCAGGCCGTCACGCTCGACGCGGCGAAGATTCTGGGAATTGACGACCGCTTTGGCAGTGTCGAACCAGGCAAGGCCGCCGATCTTGTGTTGTACGACGGCGACCCGTTCGAACATGCAACGCACACGACGCACGTACTCGTCGACGGCAAGCTTGTTTTCGATCGCAGCCAGAAGCCTCCGGTTTCGGTCGCAGAGCGATCGTGGATTCTTTCGTCGGAGTTGCCTTGCTGTTTAGGTTGGTAGCAAGGCTCCATCCAGAGCCGCGGTAGACTGTTTCTGGCGAACACCGAAGTACGTGTCCGCAGCATAAAAGTTAGCGAAAACGTGCATTTTTTAATCATCCAATTGTGCTGTAACATCCGATGTACTTTCACGCTCTAGCAAGTATCGGAAGGGCAAAAACACTCGACAAACATCGCGATGGCGAACCTTGCAACAATGCACGGGGTCGAGTAATTTAGCGAACGTCCGAGCGACACGGTGGATATAGCTCAGTTGGTTAGAGCGCTGGATTGTGGTTCCAGAGGTCGTGGGTTCAAATCCCATTATCCACCCTGCAAACTTCCCGAACCGTCGGAGTCCCCCTCCGACGGTTTTTTTACGCGCATTGAGAACTTCCCTCTGCCATTCCGTTGTCGTTTGAGCCAATTTCGCGATTAGGTCCAGTAGAAACCGTCGTCGAATCGCTCAATCGTAGCGCGCCGGAGGGTCAATCATGCATTTGCAGCCTCGCATCGCTGTCTACACCGCTTATCCATTGCTGGCTGGCCTGATGTTTCTCGCGGGTTCCCTCGGAGGTGACTCGACCAGTCCGGCATCGAAGGTGCCGCCTGAACAAACCCCACGCATCGAAGGGGCCGCCAACGTTCCAACCGATCAGCCGATCCTCTCACCCATCTTGCTTGATTCAGAACGCGAGAGTGAGGCGCGCATTCGCCGGGCAATGCAGACCAGGATTCAAGATTGGCCGAGCGAAATCGCACTTGCTGGACTGGCAGACCAACTTTCGAAAATTGGAAATATCCACGTTTCTTTCGACCCGCGTGCCTTTAAAGACGAAGAGGTCGACCTGACGCAAAAAATCACGCGAAAGGTCAAAGGCGCATCAATCGAGAGTGCACTGAATCGAATACTGCCGAACATGTGGCTCGATTGGATCATCAAAGGTGAGGCTCTGGAGATTACGACTCACAGCGCCGCGCGCGAGTTCAAATACACTCGAAACTACAACCTTCGCCCGCTCCGGCTCCTCTTTGAGGCGCACCCGGAGAGAATGCCACAGCGAAACGAGTTTGGTCCCCAAGGAACGGAATATGGTGGTGGGTTCGGCGGGCGTGGCAAAAAGAGCACGTCGAATGAAAACTTGCTGACTCAGGGAATCGTCGACAAATTTGAAAAATTGTTTTACGCCGGGTGGGAGTCTCCATCGATTACGGTGCTGAATGGAACCGATTTAGTTTCTCTTCGTCACGATCGTCGCACCCACGATCGGTTCGCGAGTTACCTCCGGGCGCTCGAGGCCATTGTTGATGGAACAGCTTCAAAAGGGGCCGTGAAGTCCGTTCCGCTGACGTATCCCGCGATGGATGACGAAGCCATCAACCGGAAATTGCGGCAAAAAACTTCGCTCCAATATCACGACGTGCCGCTCAATCAGATTCTCGCCGACATTTCACGCAAGAACGCAATCGAAATCGCGATCGATCAAAAGGCATTCGGCGACGAGGGAATCGATGTCCGCAAAACGCTGACGTGTGATTTGAAAGATGTCACGCTCCATGCCGGCTTGAAAGCATTATTTCGCGGACAGAATGTCGACTTTTATGTGGCAGAAGGCGAGCTGATTGTGACAACCGTCGGTGGGGAGGCGGGTCAACGTGTTCCAGTTTTTTATGATGTTCTCGACCTCCTGTCCGGCGAAGTCGACGTCGGAATGGAAAGCATCGCCGACTTAGTGGTGAATGGTTCTTCCGGCAACTGGATGGGGGGCGACATTGACGAGTGTGACGCGGTGTTTCCAGGAATCCTTCTTGTACAAACAGGGCCGGCAGTGCACGAAGAAATTGCGATGCTGTTGAATGACTTGCGGAGCGCGCACAGCAAGAACCTCGCCGGCGAGCAACCGAAAGCGAACGATCAGAAACTCGAAACCCGCTTCTACAACGTTGCCGCGAATGAATCTGTCGACGATGTGCTCGCGGCCGTCCCGCAGTTCGTTGCTCCCGAGTCGTGGAGGACCGAACTCGGAATCGCAATCTCCAAGGTCGGGCAGACACTGGTGATTCGACAGACCGAATCTGTGCATCAGAAAATCGACAAATTCCTGTTGACCCTGAAGACCGAACAGGAAAAGTCAAAACGCGATATTGAAAAGTCGAAATAGCGATTTTCGCCCGCTGGCTTACTGCTGAAATCATTGGGCGGCTGACTCAATCCGAATCAGCGAAACCCGTGAAACTCGGCTGCAAACCCTCGCTGCACCCGTTACACTGTCGGAGTCGGTTTCAATAGCCGATTTGGGCGTTGTGAGACGGGATGTCTCCGTTGCGGGGGTTTCGCCATGCTGAGAATTGCCGGCGGAAAATTTGCTCTGTGCGACGGATTGACGCGGCGGCGCTTTCTCGAAGCCGGCGGCCTGTCGCTCTGCGGGCTCTCGCTTCCCCAGCTCTTGCGTGCCGAGGCGAATGCGCCAAAACCCGCCCGACACAAATCGGTCATTATGATCTTCATGCCGGGTGGGCCGTCCCATATCGACATGTACGACCTGAAGCCCGACGCGCCGAAGGAAGTTCGCGGCGAATTTCAGCCGATCGCAACTCGCGTGCCCGGCATTCAAATCTGTGAACACTTGCCGCGGATCGCACAATCCATCGAGAAGATGGCGATCGTCCGCTCGATCGTCGGCGGTCCCGACGACCACGCTTGCCACATGTGTCTCACAGGCTATCCGCGTCTCGGGCCGAAGCCGGGAGGCGGGCGACCTTCAATCGGTCCCATCGTCTCGCGGCTGCTCGGTTCGACGACAAAGTCGGTGCCGCCGGCCGTCGACCTGGCCGACAAGATGATTCATCCACCGTACAACGATCCCGGTCCAGGCTTCCTTGGCGTAGGGCACGCCACTTTTCGCCCCGATAAGCAATCGACATCCGACCTCGTCTTGAATGGCGTCACCGCCGATCGACTGAGCGATCGACAAACGCTGCTGGCGAGTTTCGACCAACTGAAGCAAGACGCCGACGCGAGCGGAATGCTTACCGGCGTCGACGTCTTTCACCAGCGAGCTTTTGAACTTATTACCTCGGCGAGAATGCGCGACGCGCTCGATGTTTCGCGCGAAGATCCTCGTGTGCTTGCGAGTTACGGGCCGGGTGATCCAAGTCTCGTCGAAGGCTTTAACGCCGCGCCGAAAATGACCGAGCACTTGGTGACTGCGCGGCGGCTGGTTGAAGCCGGCGCGCGATGCGTAAGCGTCGCATTCGGCGCCTGGGACTGGCATAACGACAACTTCAACGGGCATCGCGGGCAGATGCCGTTGTTCGATCGCGGAATTGCCGCACTCGTCAATGACCTGCACGAACGAGGCCTCGACCGCGATGTGCTCGTTGTCGCATGGGGCGAATTCGGTCGCAGCCCACGCATCAACGCGGCCGGCGGTCGTGACCATTGGCCGGCCGTTTCGTCGGCGCTGCTGGCCGGTGGCGGAATTCGCGGCGGACAGGTCATCGGTTCGACCACGCGGCTTGGCGAGACGGCCAAAGATCGTCCCGTGCATTTTCGCGAAGTCTTTGCGACGATTTATCGACATCTCGGAATCGACGTTGCCGAGACCACAATCACAGACCTTGCCGGTCGTCCCCAGTACCTTGTGGACGGCCAACGTCCCATCGCAGAGTTGGACTCTTAGGAGAGATCATGTCGTTGTCTGATTCGAAGCATATTGCTTGCGGAGTTCTACTGTCGGTCGTCGGTCTATTCGTCGTTGGATCGGCGCAGGCGGAAGACTGGGTCACGTATCGGCACGACAACAACCGAAGCGCCGCGACGAACGAATCACTCTCGGTTCCGCTCAAGTCGGCGTGGACGTACAAATCGCCGCGCGCTCCCAAGATGGCCTGGTCGGGCCCCGATCGCCGACTTTTCGAAGGACAGGAACTGCGACAGCGCGTCGCATTCGACGATGCCCTGCATGTGAGCGTTGTAGGAGACCGAGCCTATTTCGGTTCATCGGTCGATCATCAGCTTCATTGCGTTGACGCCCCGAGTGGCAAGGAGATCTGGACATTCTTTTCCGGTGGCGCAGTTCGCCTCGCGCCAACGATTTCCGCAGGCCGCGTGCTCTTCGGCTCCGACGATGGCTATGTCTATTGTCTCGCCGTTGCCGATGGAAAACTCGAATGGAAGTTGCGGGCCGGTCCGTCCGAAGACTGGCTGCTCGCGCGAGGTGAGTTGATTTCACGCTGGCCGGTGCGCACCGGCGTGCTCGTCGAAGACGGCATCGCATACTTCGGCGCGGGCATCTTCCCGCATGAAAACGTGCTTTTGTATGCGGTCAACGTCAGCGACGGCAAAATCGTCTGGAAGAAGGACAACATCAGCGAGAACGACGCCGGTCGCGACGACCTCTCGCCGCAGGGTTATCTGCTAGCGAACAAGGAAATGCTTTTTGTTCCTTCGGGGCGATCGCTGCCCGCCGCGGTCAATCTCAAGACCGGCGACCGCGTTTACAAACGCGTCTTCGGTTGGCGCAACGAGGGTGGCGGACAAATCGGCGGCACGCAGGCGCTCCTTTCCGATGGGCAACTTTTCGCCGGTGGACCGCATCACATGGTCGCGCTCGACCAGAAGACCGGCGACATCGGCTTCGGCTGGTTTACCGGCCGACAGATGTCCGTGCTCGGAGATGCGGCCTACGTTGCCAACGGTGCGGAAGTGTTCCGCATCAACCGTATGGAGTACGCCGTTGCCAGTCGCGAGCGGCAGAAACTCTTCCCGCAGGTGCGCGAGTTGTACATCAAGGCTTATTATCGCAGCGGCAAGGATGGCGCCGTCGATACCGTGGCGACCGTCGCCGAACTCGCGAAGATCAAATCGGAAATGACGGCGCTCGAGCAGAAAGGTCGCAAGTGGACTGCGAAAAGTGACCTTGAATCTTCGCTGATCGTCGCGGGCAACCTGGCGTTCGTCGGCGGTCCGAAGCGCGTTGCCGCCTTTGAAATCGAAACAGGAAAGGAAGTCTGGACCGCGCCCGTGGAAGGAGACGCGCGAGGCTTGGTCGTTGCGAATGGACATCTTTACGTCAGCACGACAAGCGGTGACATTGCCGTCTTCGCGCCTCAAGATGCTGCTGTTCCGGCTACGCCAACTCCGTCAATCGCTGCAAGTCCCTATCCGAACGACGAATGGTCGCCGGTCTATGCCGCCGCTGCCGACGAAATCCTCGCGAAGACAGGAATCAAGAAAGGCTTCTGCCTCGTGGTGGGGGGAGAGCAGGGGAGGCTCGCGTACGAGTTAGCGGCACGCAGCGAGTTGAGCATCTACGCGGTGGAGCCCGATGCCGAAAAGGTCGCCGCCGCGCGGAAGGCGCTCTCTTCCGCCCATCTCTACGGAAATCGCGTGACGTTCTACCAGGGAGACCTCGCCGACATTCCGTACGCGAACTACTTTGCGAACCTCATTGTCTCCGACACGCAATTGCGCACTGGAACACTCGTGGGAAATCCGCGGGAGATTGTGCGACATCTCAAGCCGATCGGAGGCACGATCTGTCTTGGCCATCCCGCGAATTCGCCCAACAAGACGCTGGCGCTCGACGATCTGCGTAATTGGTTAAAGGCGACCGCGCTCGATGACGCCGGGAAGATAGAAGACCACGAGACATGGGTCGCGCTGAAGAGAGGTGCGCTGCCGGGCGCCGGAAGCTGGACGCATCTGTATGGCGGGCCGGGTAATACCGCCAGCAGCGAAGACCAGCGCGTCAAAGGCGGTTTAGGCGTGTTGTGGTACGGCGACCCCGGGCCCGGCAAGATGGTCAACCGTCACGACGGCGCCGCCGGACCGCTTTCGGTTCATGGTCGCCTGTACGTTCAGGGACAAACCAGCGTAATGGCGTACGACGCGTACAACGGTTTGTTCCTCTGGGAACGCGGCGACGAGGGTGCGATTCGCACCGGCGTCTTTCAAAATTTCAACCCAGGCAACGTCGTCGCCAGCGAAGACAGCCTCTTTGTGATGGTGAAGGACGAATGCATCGAACTTGACGGCGCTACCGGTGTGACAAAGGCGACTTATCGCCTGCCCGACAAGAAGCACGACTCACAGTATCAGTGGGGATATCTCGCTTACTCCGACGGAATTCTGTTCGGCACGGCGTCGGTCCGCAAAGAAGTCGCCGAACGCCAGCGGCGGCGCGGCCGCGTCACCGAAGATTCGACCGACGCCATCTTTGCCGTCGAAGTCGGCACGGGGAAACATCTCTGGACGTACGAAGGCAAAAATATTTCGCATCACACCATTGCGCTCGGGCCGGGGCGCGTCTACTTCGTCGACAGCACCATCTCCAACGAGAAGCGGGCCGCGCTCTTGAACCAGGACAAGACTGAGCTGAAGAAGCTTTCAGAAGGGGAAGCGAAAAAAGTCGAAGCCAAGATGAAAGAGCAGGACGAGCGGCTCACTGTCGCGCTCGACGCGCGGACGGGCAAGCAAGTCTGGGCGAAGTCGGTCGACGTCACCGATTGCAGCGAAATCGGCACCGGCGGCGGTCAGTTGACTCTCATCTTTCAGAACAACGTGCTGCTCCTTTGCGGTGCGAACGCCAACGGCCACTACTGGAAACAATTTGTCGAAGGAGAATTCAAACATCGACGGCTCGTCGCACTTTCGGCTGATGACGGGCACAAGCTCTGGGCGAAAGACGCCAATTACCGGCACCGCCCGATCGTAATCGAAGATCAAATCATCGCCGAACCGTGGGGCTACGATCTCTACACCGGCGCGCAGAAGATGCGCGAACATCCGCTTACCGGTGAGTCGGTGCCTTGGAGCATGGTCCGACCCGGCCACCACTGCGGAATGCTGACGGGTTGCCCCAGCATGCTGATGTTCCGCTCGGGATTCACGGCGTTCTACAACCTCGAAGATGATTCCGGGACAGAACACTTCGCCGGGCACCGAATTGGTTGCTGGGTCAACGCCATTCCGGCGAACGGGTTGGTGATGATTCCCGAATCGGGCGCGGGTTGCGTTTGTCTGTTCTCCATCGAGTCGACCGTCACGATGGAACCGCGGAGCGAACGGCGACCGTGGACGATCTACAGTTCCGTCGGCGCGAAGACTCCCGTGTCGCACATGGCGCTGAATCTCGGCGCGCCGGGCGATCGCAAAGATGCGCGAGGCAAGGTCTGGTTGTCGTACCCGCGCCCCACGACTTCGAAGGAAACATCGCTCGACTTGAAGCTCGACATCGTTCCCGAGTTTCTGAAGGACGGCGGATTCGCAAGCGTCAACAGCAATGCCAACCCGGTGGAGGGGGCCGAGACTCCGTGGCTCTTCACTTCGTCGGCCCGTGGTCTCACGCGCTGCAAGTTGCCGCTCCTGGGAGAAAAGCAGGCGCCTGCCGACTCTTTCCAGCACAGTGGGATCCGAAGCTTGGAATTCACGTGACTTGAAGTCGCGGC
>JADMIO012752701.1_pt1 | contig 127268 bp, 99 predicted proteins | sample 8958161 | NCBI WGS metagenome assembly JADMIO01 (sample SAMN16585339, study PRJNA669376) | soil metagenome | isolation source: Crop rotation soil | place: USA: Cullars Rotation, Alabama | collected 2011
CTTTCCCCAGCACATACGACATTAATCGTGCCGATACCCAGGTTAGGCGCGCTGTCAATAACTATGACATCATAGTCATGAGCAACAGTTTCAATGGCCAGTCGGAGCATCAGGTGTGGATCGGTGGGCAGTTTACCTTCATCAAATTTGCCCATTAACTCAGTTTCAATACGGTGCAGAGCCAGACAGGAAGGAATAATGTCAAGCCCCGGCCAGCAAGTGGGCTTTATTGCATAAGTGACATCGTCCTTTTCCCCAAGATAGAAAGGCAGGAGAGTGTCTTCTGCATGAATATGAAGATCTGGTACCCATCCGTGATACATTGAGGCTGTTCCCTGGGGGTCGTTACCTTCCACGAGCAAAACACGTAGCCCCTTCAGAGCCAGATCCTGAGCAAGATGAACAGAAACTGAGGTTTTGTAAACGCCTCCTTTATGGGCAGCAACCCCGATCACCGGTGGAAATACGTCTTCAGCACGTCGCAATCGCGTACCAAACACATCACGCATATGATTAATTTGTTCAATTGTATAACCAACACGTTGCTCAACCCGTCCTCGAATTTCCATATCCGGGTGCGGTAGTCGCCCTGCTTTCTCGGCATCTCTGATAGCCTGAGAAGAAACCCCAACTAAATCCGCTGCTTCACCTATTCTCCAGCGCCGGGTTATTTTCCTCGCTTCCGGGCTGTCATCATTAAACTGTGCAATGGCGATAGCCTTCGTCATTTCATGACCAGCGTTTATGCACTGGTTAAGTGTTTCCATGAGTTTCATTCTGAACATCCTTTAATCATTGCTTTGCGTTTTTTTATTAAATCTTGCAATTTACTGCAAAGCAACAACAAAATCGCAAAGTCATCAAAAAACCGCAAAGTTGTTTAAAATAAGAGCAACACTACAAAAGGAGATAAGAAGAGCACATACCTCAGTCACTTATTATCACTAGCGCTCGCCGCAGCCGTGTAACCGAGCATAGCGAGCGAACTGGCGAGGAAGCAAAGAAGAACTGTTCTGTCAGATAGCTCTTACGCTCAGCGCAAGAAGAAATATCCACCGTGGGAAAAACTCCAGGTAGAGGTACACACGCGGATAGCCAATTCAGAGTAATAAACTGTGATAATCAACCCTCATCAATGATGACGAACTAACCCCCGATATCAAGTCACATGACGAAGGGAAAGAGAAGGAAATCAACTGTGACAAACTGCCCTCAAATTTGGCTTCCTTAAAAATTACAGTTCAAAAAGTATGAGAAAATCCATGCAGGCTGAAGGAAACAGCAAAACTGTGACAAATTACCCTCAGTAGGTCAGAACAAATGTGACGAACCACCCTCAAATCTGTGACAGATAACCCTCAGACTATCCTGTCGTCATGGAAGTGATATCGCGGAAGGAAAATACGATATGAGTCGTCTGGCGGCCTTTCTTTTTCTCAATGTATGAGAGGCGCATTGGAGTTCTGCTGTTGATCTCATTAACACAGACCTGCAGGAAGCGGCGGCGGAAGTCAGGCATACGCTGGTAACTTTGAGGCAGCTGGTAACGCTCTATGATCCAGTCGATTTTCAGAGAGACGATGCCTGAGCCATCCGGCTTACGATACTGACACAGGGATTCGTATAAACGCATGGCATACGGATTGGTGATTTCTTTTGTTTCACTAAGCCGAAACTGCGTAAACCGGTTCTGTAACCCGATAAAGAAGGGAATGAGATATGGGTTGATATGTACACTGTAAAGCCCTCTGGATGGACTGTGCGCACGTTTGATAAACCAAGGAAAAGATTCATAGCCTTTTTCATCGCCGGCATCCTCTTCAGGGCGATAAAAAACCACTTCCTTCCCCGCGAAACTCTTCAATGCCTGCCGTATATCCTTACTGGCTTCCGCAGAGGTCAATCCGAATATTTCAGCATATTTAGCAACATGGATCTCGCAGATACCGTCATGTTCCTGTAGGGTGCCATCAGATTTTCTGATCTGGTCAACGAACAGATACAGCATACGTTTTTGATCCCGGGAGAGACTATATGCCGCCTCAGTGAGGTCGTTTGACTGGACGATTCGCGGGCTATTTTTACGTTTCTTGTGATTGATAACCGCTGTTTCCGCCATGACAGATCCATGTGAAGTGTGACAAGTTTTTAGATTGTCACACTAAATAAAAAAGAGTCAATAAGCAGGGATAACTTTGTGAAAAAACAGCTTCTTCTGAGGGCAATTTGTCACAGGGTTAAGGGCAATTTGTCACAGACAGGACTGTCATTTGAGGGTGATTTGTCACACTGAAAGGGCAATTTGTCACAACACCTTCTCTAGAACCAGCATGGATAAAGGCCTACAAGGCGCTCTAAAAAAGAAGATCTAAAAACTATAAAAAAAATAATTATAAAAATATCCCCGTGGATAAGTGGATAACCCCAAGGGAAGTTTTTTCAGGCATCGTGTGTAAGCAGAATATATAAGTGCTGTTCCCTGGTGCTTCCTCGCTCACTCGACCGGGAGGGTTCGAGAAGGGGGGGCACCCCCCTTCGGCGTGCGCGGTCACGCGCACAGGGCGCAGCCCTGGTTAAAAACAAGGTTTATAAATATTGGTTTAAAAGCAGGTTAAAAGACAGGTTAGCGGTGGCCGAAAAACGGGCGGAAACCCTTGCAAATGCTGGATTTTCTGCCTGTGGACAGCCCCTCAAATGTCAATAGGTGCGCCCCTCATCTGTCAGCACTCTGCCCCTCAAGTGTCAAGGATCGCGCCCCTCATCTGTCAGTAGTCGCGCCCCTCAAGTGTCAATACCGCAGGGCACTTATCCCCAGGCTTGTCCACATCATCTGTGGGAAACTCGCGTAAAATCAGGCGTTTTCGCCGATTTGCGAGGCTGGCCAGCTCCACGTCGCCGGCCGAAATCGAGCCTGCCCCTCATCTGTCAACGCCGCGCCGGGTGAGTCGGCCCCTCAAGTGTCAACGTCCGCCCCTCATCTGTCAGTGAGGGCCAAGTTTTCCGCGAGGTATCCACAACGCCGGCGGCCGGCCGCGGTGTCTCGCACACGGCTTCGACGGCGTTTCTGGCGCGTTTGCAGGGCCATAGACGGCCGCCAGCCCAGCGGCGAGGGCAACCAGCCGAGGGCTTCGCCCTGTCGCTCGACTGCGGCGAGCACTACTGGCTGTAAAAGGACAGACCACATCATGGTTCTGTGTTCATTAGGTTGTTCTGTCCATTGCTGACATAATCCGCTCCACTTCAACGTAACACCGCACGAAGATTTCTATTGTTCCTGAAGGCATATTCAAATCGTTTTCGTTACCGCTTGCAGGCATCATGACAGAACACTACTTCCTATAAACGCTACACAGGCTCCTGAGATTAATAATGCGGATCTCTACGATAATGGGAGATTTTCCCGACTGTTTCGTTCGCTTCTCAGTGGATAACAGCCAGCTTCTCTGTTTAACAGACAAAAACAGCATATCCACTCAGTTCCACATTTCCATATAAAGGCCAAGGCATTTATTCTCAGGATAATTGTTTCAGCATCGCAACCGCATCAGACTCCGGCATCGCAAACTGCACCCGGTGCCGGGCAGCCACATCCAGCGCAAAAACCTTCGTGTAGACTTCCGTTGAACTGATGGACTTATGTCCCATCAGGCTTTGCAGAACTTTCAGCGGTATACCGGCATACAGCATGTGCATCGCATAGGAATGGCGGAACGTATGTGGTGTGACCGGAACAGAGAACGTCACACCGTCAGCAGCAGCGGCGGCAACCGCCTCCCCAATCCAGGTCCTGACCGTTCTGTCCGTCACTTCCCAGATCCGCGCTTTCTCTGTCCTTCCTGTGCGACGGTTACGCCGCTCCATGAGCTTATCGGGTCCACTCGCGAACGCAGAAAGGCCCACCCGAAGGTGAGCCAGTGTGATTACATTTGCGGCCTAACTGTGGCCAGTCCAGTTACGCTGGAGTCACTAGTATTTAGGTGACACTATAGAAGCGGCCGCGACAACTTGTCCACGTGGAATTCTAAGCTTAGGATCCCAATGTGCTGGAAAGGGCCTGAATGGCAGGTCGTGGAATGCCAACTCGACCAGCAGACCCGGCAGTTGACGCTGCGCCTGGACTTCAAGACCGGCAGTCGCTTTCCCGCTCCCGGAGCGGGTCATCAACTCCTCTGCCCGGTGCATGACACGGTGGAGAAACGCTGGCGGCATCTGGACTTCTTTCAATACCGGACCGAATTGGTGGCGCGGGTGCCACGCGTCCAGACACCGGAAGGCAAAGTCGTGCTGATTGCAGTGCCATGGGCGCGGCCCGGCAGCGGCTTCACCCTGCTTTTTGAAGCGTGGGCCATGCTGCTCTGTGGGGAGATGCCGGTCCGCGAAACCGGGCGGCTCTTGGGGGAGGAAGACACGCGCCTCTGGCGGCTGGTCAAGCACTACGTAGAGGCGGCGCAAAAGCGGCGGGACTGGCGCCCAGTGCGGCGGCTGCTGATTGATGAGACCAGCGCCCGGCGCGGGCACCGCTACGTGACCAGCGTGGTGGACGCCGACACGCGGGAGCTGCTCTTTCTGAGCGAAGGACGGGAAGGCGCGGCGGTGGGCGCCTTTGTGGCGGCCCTGCGCGCCCACGGAGGCCAGCCCGAGCAGATCGAATTGGTGGCCATCGACATGAGCCCGGCCTACCGCCAAGGAGTGCGCGCCCACCTGCCCCAAGCACGCATCGTGTTCGACCACTTTCATCTCATGCAGATGGCGGGCAAGGCGTTGGACGAGGTGCGCAAGGAACTGCGGCGCGCCGGTGCCGAACTGGCCGGCGATCTCTGGTCGATCCGCGGCAATGCCTGGACCCGCTCGGCCGAGCAGCAGGCCCGGCGCCAGGCCCTCTGTAGACAGTACCCGAAACTGGGCCGCGCGATGATGCTGCGCGAGACACTGCAGGACGTGCTCGCCGGCGAAGATGCGCCCTCGTTACGCTGGTGGGTAACACGGGCGCGGCGCTCGCGGCTCGCGCCCTTCCGCAAGCTGGCCGATAGCCTCATGGAACACTGGGACGGAGTGCTGGCATTCCTGGAGACCAGAGTAACTAACGGGGTCATGGAAGCGCTCAACGGCGTCCTGCAACTGGCTAAACGGATGGCCCGCGGCTTCCGCTCCTTTGCCAACTTTCGGCTCATGGCCCTGCTCAAAGCCGGTGGACTGGAATTGCAATTGCCGACTCTGCTACCCACTTGAAACAGCGAAGAGCTAAAGACAGCGACCTCCGCTCCGTGCCGGGCCTCGCTATCGAGGACTGGTCGGTGTAAGCGGCATTCCTGCCAAGCGATGACGCAGTGAGGCAATAAACCTCAGTTTCGCTGCGAATCGCGAAGCAAGAGCGAGGGGGCGTCAGGGTTTCCCCACGGCGACGATGACGCGAAAGCCCGTGATCGCCAACGACTCCGTCGGACGGCGGATGGCCGCACGGCAATTGAACACGACCGCCGCATTCGCGCTGTAAGCGCCACCGCGCACGACGTGGCTCTTCGGATCGCCTTCCTTCGGGCCGGTAGGATCCGTGGCGTCGGCCTGCGGCGCCGGATCGTAAAGGTCGCGCGTGAATTCGCGGATGTTGCCGTGCATGTCGTAGAGGCCCCACGCGTTCGGCAATTTTTCGCCGCCGGCATGCAGGCGATGATCCGCGTTTCCGTTGTGCCAGCCGACCTGGTCCAAGTCCGCGATCGTGTCCCCGCTGTGGTAGGCGGTCGTCGTGCCGGCGCGGCACGCATACTCCCACTGGGCCTCGGTCGGCAGTTGCACCTCGCGCCCGATTTGTTTGCTCAGCTTGTCGCAGAATTCCTGCGCGCTCTGCCACGGCAGATTGTGCACTGGCAGATTGTCGCCTTTGGTGAGGCTCGGATTATCGCTCATCACTTTTTGATACTGCGCCTGTGTGAGCTCGAATTCGCCCATGTAAAATGGCCGCTTGAGCGTGACCTTGTGCTGTTTTTCGGGCGCCAAATCCTTCTCCAGCTTGTTTTCACTCGCTGGGCTGCCCATCACAAATGTCCCCGCGGGAATCAACCTGCCCTCCCATTTCACTCCGTCGCCGAGATCCAGCGTGAGGGTCGGTTCGAGATGTGCATGCTGGGCATATTCAGCGATGGATTCCTTTCCGTCCCACAAGGGGTAGGGAGCGTCGCCGGCGAGCGTGCGCGCGGTGGTCAGGAGCAGGGCCGTTAGGAGGGCGAGGCTATGCGTCTTCATGGCAGGGTTAGATTTAGGGTTGGATCCGCCAGAGCCGCGCGGTCTTGTCGAAGCTGCCCGTGAGCAGTACGCGGCTGTCTGCGCCGAAGGCGATGGCGCGGACCAGGCCGCCATGCTGGATCGGCTGGCCGATGGCTTGGCCGCTCGCGGCATCCCAGACGTGCGCGGTGTCGCCGTAGCAGCCGGCGGCCGCGAGGGTTCCATCCGGGCTAAAGGCGACGCAGCGGACGCCGGTAGGACAAACCAGCGGCGCGGTGAGAGGCTGGCCGGTGGCCGCATCCCACACCCGGGCCGTCTTGTCCGCGCTCCCCGTGAGGACACTCGTGCCGCGAGGGTTGAAGACCGCGGCGCGCACTTGATCGGAATGGACGAGCGGCGGAGTGAGTGGCTGGCCCGTGGCGACGTCCCACACCCGCGCCGTCTTATCGAGGCTCCCGGTCAGGAGCCTTTTGCTATCGGGGCTGAATGACAGGGAGCGCACCGACCCTTCGTGCTTCAATTGGAAGCCCAGCGATTTCCCCGTGGCCGCGTCGAGCAGGTGCGCGACCGTGCCGTTGCCGCTGACCGCCGCCAATTTGGAATCGGGGCTGAACGCCACCGCGTAGAAGCGCTGACGGTTCTCGATCGGCTCGCACAGCGGCTGGCCGGTCTGCACATCCCACAGCCGCGCGGTGCCATCCGCCGCGCCGTCGTGGCTGCTGGTGAGCACGGCGCGTCCATCGGGGCGAAAGGCCAGCGCATAAACGAAGCCGGGGTGGGGGAAGGTGGCGAGCAATTTGCCGTTGGCCACCTCCCACAGTTTCGCTCCCTTTTCGCTGCCCGCCACGACCATCGTGCAATCGGGGCTGAAGGCGACAGGATAGACGCCGCCCTCGTGTTCCAGCGGCTGGCCGTGCAACGCACCCGTGGCCGTGTCCCACAAACGAAGCTTATGATCGGCGCAGCCCGTGGCTGCCCATTTGCCATCGGCGCTCAGCGCGACGCCATGCACCGGCTCCGGATGTGCCAGAGCCGGCCCGAGCGGCGTGATGGACCCGCCAAAAGCCGGCACGCCGGTGAGAAATATGCCGAGGGCGATGAGGGCCGGCGAAAGAGGCAGCAGTTTCATGAAGCTGGGTGGTGGGGGGGACAGCGGAACCGGCGGGACGCGCACGACGACGTGGAGTAGTCACGAAACGCCGTAGGCACACACCCATGAGATCAGCCTATATGGCGCGGACAACTAGAATCGAAAAGGGGACACGGTTCCAACGCCTCGCGGAAGCCCTTACTTAACTCGACGCCTCCCCGGAACTGCAGAGGACTACCGCTTGGTCTCAGCTCGCAGCCGGCGCTTGCTGGAGCGCCACTTCCAAGCCTTCCAGGGCGGCGATGACCTGGAGCGGCGAGCCGGCCGCGGCGGCGAGCTCCTGCCCTCGAGCGGCCATGGCTTCAACCTTCTCGTCGTTGTGGTCGGGATCGTGATGGAACAGGCAGAGCCGCCGGGCGCCGGCGCGCACGGCGAGGGCCACGGTGTCATCGGCGCAGGTGTGGCCCCAGCCGAGACGGGTGGGATATTCGGCGGCGTCGTATTGCGAATCGGCGATGATGACGTCGGCGTCGCGCAGGAAGGCGACGACTTTTTCGTCCTGTGCGCGGGCGTGCTCAATGCCTTGCGGGTTGTTTTCGCCAGCGGCTTTCTGGCGCTCGATTTCGTGGCGCTCGTAGGCCTCGTGATCGGGCATGTAGACGACGTCGCCCTGCGGCGTGCAGAGGCGGTAGCCGAGGCAGATGCCGGGGTGATTGGCGTAGATCGTGCGGACCTTTATCGGGCCGAGATCGAACTCCATTTCCGAGAGCTCCTCAAAGTTCACGCGGCCGGCCATCTGGTGCAGCCCCACGGGGAAAAACGCGCTCTGCATTTGCTCGAAGAGCGCGCCGCGCAGGCCGTGTACGGCCCCTTCGTAGCCGAGGACGCGCACATTCACCTTTGGACTGTACGCGGGGATAAAGAAAGGGAAGCCCTGGATGTGATCCCAGTGCGTGTGGCTGATCAGCATCGTGACGCTGAACGGCCCCCCCTTGAATTCTTTCATCAGGGCGAGGCCGAGCTTGCGAATGCCGGAGCCGGCATCGAGCACGATGATTTGGTCGCCCACGCGCACCTCCACGCAGGAGGTATTTCCGCCTACTCCAGCCGTCTGCGGGCCGGGCGTGGGGAGCGAGCCGCGCACACCCCAAAACCGGACGAGCGTGGGCCCCACCGCGGCGGTTTCCACCGGTGCCGGGGCCGTCACGGATGCGGGCGCCGGCGCCGCCGCTTGACTTTCTGCCGGGCTCTCATCGCATTTCGCGAGCGACTGCATGAGATCCCGGGGCAGGATCGGCTTTATGAGGTAATCGTCGGCGCCGACCGAGAACGCGGTGTCGCGGTCATTGGTGAAGCGGCTGACGGTGGTCAGAATCACGCGCGTGGCTTTGCCTTGCGGATGCTCACGGAGCGAGCGGCAGACGTTGTACCCGTTGCGCTTCGAGGTACGGATGTCGCAGAGCAGCGCGGCGGGCTTGTGCTTGAGGACGAGGTCGAGCCCAGCTTCGCCATCCTCGGCCTCGAGCACGCGCCAGCCTCCGCCCGCGAGCGAATGCGAAAGGAGCGTGCGGCTGAGCGCGTCGCTATCGACAAGGACGACGGTCTTCATGGCGTGGGGCGCTGTTTGGGGAGGCGAATCCAGATCGCGCTGCCACCGCCCAGGCGGGGCTCGCAACCGATATCGCCACCGCATTTTTCCACCGCGATCCGGCAGAAATGGAGGCGGAGCGCCACGGGTTCCGGCGGTGTTTCGGAGGTAGCGAGACTCGAGAAGAGATGGGTGGAAAGGCTTCTATCCCCAGCGTCGCCGCCGTCTTCCACGCGGATGGTAACGTCATCGGAACCATCGTCGAGCCGGAGGGCGGTTTCGCCTCCGGCATCAGTGCGGTGCAGCGCATTTTCGAGCAAATTGCCGACCACGCGCAGCAGGTGCGGGGCATCCGCGGCAATGGCCAGCGCCGTGATCGGAAAGTCCGGCGGGGTCAGCCGCACGCCTTTTTCGGCAAAGTGTGGAGAGTATTCTTCTATCGCCGCTCGAATGACGCTGTGCAGATCGGCGCCCGCCGGCCGGCCATAGAACCCGCGGAGGTCATCGGCAAAAACGTCCAACACCCGATGGATGAGCCCGCGCTGCTCCTCCATGGCCTGCGAGGCGAGCCCCAGGATCGTCTGCCTCCTGGCCTCATCCGGCTCCAGCTCGATGAGCCGGAGCGCGGTGATCGCGTTGGCCAGCGCGGCGGTCATGTCTTCCGCCACGCAGTGCAGCAGGATTTCCTTTTTCTGCATCTCGGCATTGAGCCGCTGGAAGGCGATCACGTTTTCGCGCGCCTTTTGCAGGACTTGCTTTTTCGCTTCAAAGACTTCGCCGAGCCGCTCGACGAGCAGCAGCGGCCCGCCCCCGGCAGTGAGCGCGGTGGCCTCTAGCTGAGCCTCGGCGCCCGCCGCATCCTGCTCGACCCAGGGCCCCGAGCGCACGCGGCCCTCCCCAGCGCTCCAGCAGGCCTCCGCGTCGATCAGAAAATTTTCCAGGAAAGGCGAGGCTTCGCTGATTGGCAGCTCCGCGCCGCGGGCCGCGCGGCCGGACCAGAGCGTGCGCAGCCACGCGGGCGGCTCGCCGGCCAGCCGTAGCGAGCCGGACTCGTCCCGCACGAACAGCGCGAAGCCGAGAGCTTCGAGGGCGGCGCTGGCTGGGGAGTCGAGGTCGGGCATGGCGGCTAGGCGGGTTAAGTCATCCGGCGTGCGAGCTCGGCAAACGCTTCCTCGACGCCAAGGCCTTCCTTCGCGCTGGTCTTGAACGCCTTCCATCCCTGGGCCGCCAGGCTTTCGAGGCGCGCCTCGGCGATCTCCCACTGCGGCCCGAGGTCCGCCTTGTTTAAAGCGAGTACGAACGGCACCGGGCCGATCGCCTCGGCTACGCGCTGCTGAATTTCCATAGCCTGATCCAGTGTGAGCGCGCGTGTGCCATCGGCGACCAGCAGGTAACCGCCGGTGCCGCGCAGGAAGGAAGTTTCCAGGCGCTGAAACTCATCGTCACCGGCGAGATCCCAGAGAACCAGCATCATCTCCTTGCTTTCGAGCGTGACCATCTTCTTGTCGATCTTCACGCCCACCGTGGTGAGGTATTTGTCCGAATACTGGCTGTGTACGAACCTGGCCACGAGGCTGGTCTTGCCCACTGCCGACGTACCGATCATGCAAACTTTTTTCTGGATCATGGCCGCGCCGATATTGGCTGAGGGATCACGCGAAAGGCAACACGTCTCTCTGCCTGCTCGCCCACGGGCTTGGTCTCGGCGGGCGCATCCTGAGGAGCGGCCGAGACCGCGCCCATCGCCAGTGGCTTGAAGAGAGCCGCGGGCAGGCCGCACTCGACGAGGAAGGAGTTCACCGCTTCCGCGCGCCGCCGGCTGAGATCGGCGTTTTTCTCGGAGAGTCCGGTGGCGTCGGCGCGCCCCTGGATTTCGATCGTGAGCGCAAGGCTGAGACGCCGGGCGGCCGTTTCGCACTTCCGGATTTCATCCGGCAGCCGGGAGAGCGCGGTGAAGCTTTCGGTGGTGAAATTGTCCTTATTCGGAAGGAAATAGATGAAGGCGTTCTCAATAACCGACTTGGATTGTTGAAATGCAGTTTGGTCCAGGTCGGTGATCTTCTTGTCGTCGAGCCCGTTGATGCCGGGAATCTCGGTGGCCGCACCGCGCACGCGGGCGAGCCAGGCGTGGGAGGCCTCGCCGGCGAGGTTGAGGGTGCAGTCGTCCATCGTGGCGCTGACGTTATCGGGGACGCCGAAGCGGCTTTCAAAACGGCGGAGGACGAGCGCGGAATCAAAGGTGAGCTCAACGGCCTTTTCGTCCAGCTTGACGATGCCGGGCAAGCGGGTGGCGCCTTCGCGCACCTGGGCGACCCACTCGTACGGCACTTTGCCGGAGAGGACGAGGTTGCTGCCTTCGACGCGCGCGGCTACGCCTGGGGGCAGGGGATAGGCGGCGGCAAAGCGTTGCAGCACGAGCGCGGGATCGTAGGTGGGGTGGACCTCGAACTCCTTCACTGACTTCACCCCCGCCACCTGCGTAGCCTCGCGGCGCACTTGCTCCAGCCACTCGTACGGCACCGCACCGGAGATTTCGATGCTGCCGTCCTTGGCCGCCACGCGGGCCTCGCCGGCCAGTCCAAAGCGATCCACGAAACGGCGCCGAATGCTCACCGGATCGAGCGCGAGGTATTCCTTCCAATCGAACGTGGTTTTGGACAATTCGAACCCCGAAGTCCGCGCCAGTTCCGCGGGCTGGGCGGCGAGTGGGTCGCGGAGGCCGGAGATGCGCGAGGCCGAGAACCAGTGACGCTCGTGGCTCGTGACCGCGAGGCCGGGCTCGCTTTTGAGCCGCGCGATGAAGGCGTCCCAGCGGCCCGCGCTGCGCCAGGCGAAAAAGCCGGCGGCGACTGCGAGCGCGGCGGCGGCGCCGAGCGCGACCCAGGCACGCGTGAGCGACATCTCGCCAGCGGGGGCCTTCTGGTACTGAGGTTGCATGCACAATTCGAGCTCCGGTCGCAGGGACTCGAAGACCGCGGCATCGCCATCGAATTTCGCTAGCGCCGCGCCTTGCAGGATGTGCGCACTTTCGAGCGCCTCCTCCAGCGTACGGTAGAGCGCACGCGGAGGAGTGCCGAGGATCGCCGCGGCGAGGTAGGCATAGCGGCCGGGTATGACCCAAATCTGCAAATCGCCGATGCGGAATTCCTCGAGGCTGGCGTTGTCCTTCACCTTGAAAGAATCGCGCGCGAAATCCTGGATGGCGCTCAGCATGCCCGCCAGCATATCGGGATCCTTGGTGGTGGCCTGGGGCGCGACCACGTGCAGCAGCGCGAGGCCGGTCTCGTGATGGATGAGAAAGAGCTGCTCTACGCGGTAGAGGAGGCTGCGCAGCATGACGATCTCGGCAAAGCTTTTGCCGGTGCGCAGGGCCTCGAAGCGCCATTTCAACCCCTGGATGGAAAAGGTGTGCTGAAGGGTTTGATTCAGCGATTGCATGAGACTGCGAAAACTCTCCGCGATCGAACGTCTAATCATGGGTCCGATAAGCGGAGAGAACGCATCGGTGATGGTTTCCGGCCGCTTTTGGATCGATTCCTTGAGCGCGTTTTCCAACGCCGGCTGCAAGGCTCGCTGAAGCTCGCCGCCGTGGCCATGGCTGAGCTGAACGGCGTGAGGGAGGACGCCGGCGACGTCCTGAGTGCGCTGCCCGCGGTCTTCCTGCCGCTCGCGGAGCAGCCGGATATCCTCCCGCTCGCGCTGGAGCAGCAGGCGGCGGAGCTCTTCGAGTTCGTCCACCGGCAATGGGAAAAGTCAGCGCGTAGGGCTACGCGCCGGGAACGCGAAACTCGTTTTTCAGCCGCAGCGCGACCTCCGAGAAGAGATCGCCGAGCGACTCGCGCGCGGTCATGGCGTGGCGAATCTTCTGCGCCTCGGTTTCCAGGCCGGATTTCATCTGCTCGTGGCGCTCCTTGATCTCCACGCCGAGCGTCTTGGACTGCTCCAGCAATTGCTGCCGCAGTTCGCGGAGATCCTTGCCCGTGCGCTCGTCCAGGCTGCTGATTTTCAGCTCCAGGCTCCGGGTCGCCTCCGCCAGGTCGCGCGCGGCACGCTCGATTGCCTGGCAGCGGTCGCTATGCTCGCCTTTGAGCCGGCTCACCAGCGATTCCACCTCGCTCTTCATGAAAGTCTCCAGCGCATCCAGGCGTTTTTGCAGTTCGGTGCGTAGCTCGCCCGCCTCCCGCACCAGTCGCTCCTCCAGCCGCTGAAAACGCTCCTCGTAGCCCCGCATCTGCGTGCCAAAGAGAATGTTGCGGATTTGATCGACGTTGCCGCTTTCGTCAAACGCGCCATTGCGCGCCGGAGCGCCTTCCGCGGGTTGAGTGGGCGTGGGCTTACCTTCTTCGGGGTTCATGGGTTTGGGGTGGATGTGCGTGCGTTTAGACATGGTGGAACATCCACGCTGGCCAGTGTGACAGGAGAACCGGGTGGCAGCAAGCCTTCCCGCTGAATATGGCACTCTGGGGGGGCCCATCGGTGAACTGAGGCTGGCCGCATTCGCGCCCACGTTCCGGGCGGTGGGCACACCATTTTAATGGTTTGGAGGCTCACCGGGGGAGCCGAGGCTATGGGCGCCTTAGCAGGTCCAATCTGCGGCTCCTTCCACTGAAAGGTCGAGGGGGCCTGGTGGTTTGCCGCTGATTGATCCCGAGATGGATCCTCCGTGAGCTTCTCGAGCCTAAACCCCGCCGCGCACTTCGTCCGCTCTCGGTGCCTTCCCGCGGGAAACTCCTGATCAACGGCCTCCAAAAGCGAGCCGGGTGGCGCGGGGCCATGACCCTTGCCGTCAGCGACGACGCGCACTGGCCGCCTTCGAAGCGGCGTCGATGGGGTCCGTCGCCTCCAGCGTGACGATGGACGGGGCTTTTTCATTTTCTGAAAAAACTTTTGACAGGCCTGAAACCGTTCTCCATCTTGCGAACATCTACTGAAAGAGTAGAGATTCATTCCGGGCGAACCTTCTCAGGGAGTCGGAACGCGAGCCGCGCTGACCAATAACGGTCGGCATCGGTGTGCGCGTCACACTCAAGATCACACTGCCGCCAAGCGCGGTTTGGCACTCCCTGCATGAAATCATTTTTAATCGCATCGTTATTGGTCCTGGCCTCGCTCTCCACGCAGGCTGCTCTGCCTTACCAGCAGGGCGACGTCTTTCTAGGCTTCCGCGCTTCCGGCGGGACTGGGGTGAACCAGGACTACCCGGTGAATCTTGGTCCGGTGACCGCCTTCACCGGGGCCTCGGGGTCCGTGATCCTGGGCAATATCGGCAATATTGCCCCTGATTTGGCGCTGGTCTTCGGGGCCGATTGGTACAGCCGGCCAGATCTTTTTTGGAGCGTTTCGGGAGCCTATGCCCCCGCCGATACGCAGGATACGCTCTACGTGAGCCGCGCCCGAGCGAGCGCGAGCGGGCCGGCGCAGCCTTGGAAGCGGCGCTCGCCGAGTGCGCAAGGGACGATTACCTCGACCTTCTTCACCCTGGCAAACGGCTACATCCCAGGGGCGGCGACCGGCAATAGCGCGCGGGCGAGCATTCAGAATACCGGGAGCATCAACAGCTACGCTTCCTTTCAGCCGGGTGGCACCGCGGTGAACTCGGGCGGGGTCAGCTTCGCCGCTTTTAACCCTACTATTGAAAACAACTTTGCCAATGGGGCGGCCTCCTCGGTGCTGGATTTCTTTCAGCTCGTGCCCTCGACGACGCCCGATTTGGACGGCGTCGCGGTGGGAAGCTTCGTGCTGGATCGCGGCGGGAATCTCATTTTCACGCCCGCCGGGCAGACTCCGCTCACCACTCTCCGACTGGAGCAGACCAGCTATCAGGTGAATGAGACGGGAAGCAACGTGACGCTGACGGTGAAGGCGATCCGTGGGGGCAACGTGAGTGGAATTTTGAGCACCGCGACGGTGAGCACGCAGGACGGAACGGCCAAAGCGGCAGACGGCGACTACGCCGCGCTGACCAATGCGCCGCTGAGTTTTGCCGACGGTGAGGAGGAGACGACCTTCGACGTGACGGTGCTGCCGCACAGCGGTTTCCAGGGTGACCGGACCTTTCAGGTAAGCTTGGGGGGCACGGGGGTGACTCTGGATGACAGCACGGCGTCCATAAAGATAATCGAGAATTCGCAGAACCCGAGCGGGCTGCTGACTTTCAGCGCCGCTACCTACAGCTCTCCGTCTGTCACCGCGACGGGCGCGCCCAGCCTGCTCAATATCACGCTCAGCCGCGGACCGGGGGTAACGGGTACGGTGACGGTGGACGTGGCTACGACCGGTGGCACGCTGGTCTCCGGCACCGACTATGCGGCGCTGGCCAGTCCCACGACGGTGAGTTTTGGGCCCGGCGCGGCGACCAAGTCCTTCACCCTTCCGCTTAACTCGATCGACAAAGTGAAGCTGCCAGGCACCATTACGCTGGCGCTTTCGAATCCTGGTGGAGGTGCTCAACTCGGGGCCCAGACGACCGCGACGGTGACGGTGACTTTCGCGCCGCAACCTCCGCTGGCGGGCGTGTACAGCGGAATCCTGGTGCCGGCGGCGGGTGGGCAGCCTGGCTTTGTGACCGTGACAACCACGGCAGCGCGGGGCTTTAGCGGCAAGGTGCGTCTCGGGGCTGTCACGAAGTCGATCTCCGGGAAGTTTGGCCCGGACGGAGCGGCGCTCTTCAAGCCAGCGAATGCAAGTTCCCTCGCGGTTGCGGGCATCGGAACGATCACGCTGGCCGTGGATGGAAATACGCTCACCGGCAGCGTGGCGAATGGGGCGACCACGGTGGCGAGCCTGGAAGCCGATCGCGGCTACTTCGATGGCAAGTCTCCGGCCACGACGCTGGATAGCGACTATCTCCAGACGGCCAAGCAAGGCGTCTATACGGTGATCCTGCCGGCGCTCGGTACGCAGCCAGGGGGCCTGACGGGGGCCGACTATCCGCAAGGCACCGGGTATGCCCGGGTGGTGCTCTCGAAAACGGGCGCGATCACGCTCTCCGGCAAGCTGGCCGATGGCACGACGCTCTCTGGCTCTGGCAAGCTGGCGCAGGACTACTCCTGGCAGCCTTTCGTGCCGCTCTACGGCAACCAGGGCTCGCTTTCCGGCTCGGTGAGCTTTGACAAGACGAAGTAGGAAACCGATTTCGCGGCGGACGGGCTGCAATGGTTCCGGCCTTCCGAACAGCGCACCAGCGTGAAGTATTACCGCAATGGGTGGCCGAATGGCATCGCGGTGAATTTGCGGGGCGCGAAATACTTGGCGGCGACCGGGGTGCCTAATCTGCCCACGCTTGGCTCGGTGGACGGAAATGCCACGCTCAAGGTGAGCAAGGGCCTGCTCATAGGGCCACTCACTTTCAATGCAGACATTGCGGCGAACGATAAAGTGAAACTCATCTCTCCGGATTTCACTCTCTCGCTAGCGAAAGCTACGGGAGTCATCACTGGCAAATTCAAGGATGATATTGGAAAGAAGCCAGCCTTCGTGGGGACGATCTATCAGAAAGGCCCGAATGCCGGGGGCTTCGGTTACTTCCTCAGTGTGCCCTTGCCCGGAGCTACGGGGCAGAGCGGCCAGTTCAGCCTCACTCATCAATAACCCCCCCACTCACTCAGCGTCTCACCGTCCCTGCTCCAACTAAATATTTCCAACTTCATGAAAGCTAAATTGACACTCCTGGCCGGCCTGGCCGCGCTCGCAATGACTGGCGCTGCTGCCCTGGCGCAAGCCCCCATCGTGATTTACATCGCCGGCGCCAATGGCGACCGGGCCACTACGAATACCGCCATTCCCAAGCTGCTCGGCGGCACGGTGACCCACGCAGGCATCAAGGCCAATCCCACGCAGTCCAATGTCTCTACATTTACGGGGGGCACCTTTACCGGTGGCACGTTTACCAATGTGCCGGTGACCATCAAGGTCTCGTACATTGGCGCGACGGGTGGCATTGCGGCGGTGGCCGGCTCGCAGACCGTGCGCTTTCTCCCCGATGGCGCGACGGGCGGGGCGAATGCCGATCCGACCGATCCGGCTAACCCGGCGGTCATCGCGATTCCTTCGATCGCGCTCTCGACCAACTTCCAGTCATCGTCGCCCTTCATTGGGACCTATCAAGGGATTCAGTACGAAGATTTGAGCCCGCAGGATCAGATCGTGAGCGTGGTCGGGGTGAAATGGATCGCGAGCAAAGGTTTCCCCGGGGATAACATTACCCCGCTGGCCGCGCAGTTGCTTTTCAAGAACGGCCGGGCTCCGCTCTCCGCAATCACTGGCGATCCGAATGACAATAACAAAACCGTCTTTGCGACGGGCCGCAATTTGGACGCGGGCCAGCGCTTTGCGGCGCAGGCCGAGGCAGGCATCGGCATCTTTAGCGTGGTGCGCCACTACAAGCCGACGATCAGCGGAGCCGCCGCTGGGGTGGGAAACTTTGTGACGGGCGGGACGGTTGATTCGCACGCCCTGTGGCCCGTGGAGACGTTCAGCGGGGTGAGCAGTCAGATCCTCGGCAATAGCGGAGCTACGACTGGGGCCAACGTGGCTCCCATCCTGACCGCCACGCTGGGACCGGCTGCCTACACGGTGGGGAATCCTAATGCCACGGCTGGTTATTATATTAGCTATCTAACACCGGGCGATGCCGATACCATCGCCATCCCAAACGGAGCGGTGGAACTGAAGTGGAACGGCGTTCCTTACAGCCCCACGGCCGTTCGGGAAGGGCGCTACTTCTCTTCTATCGCGCGGCGACCTCCGGCATCCAGAAAGCGTTCGGCGATGCGCTGGCCAATCAGATCAAGACCGTGGATGCGAGTGTCTCGGGCATTTTTCTGAACACGATGAAGGTCACCCGCCAGTTTGAAGGCGCGCTAGTGACGCCCCTGAACTTCTAGCCGCCGCCCCGCCATGGCGCGGGGCCGGCAGGCAAGGCGCTACTCCTACCCGGAATGCGATTCATGCAGCGAAAAAGAAAACAGTTACTGGTTCAACAGCGGGCGGGGGCCGCAGGACGGAGGCCGGCCCCCGCTCGACTGTTGTTTCTCGTTTGGTCGGTGTTTACCGTGGGAAGCGCGGGCTGGGCGCAGGAAATTGCGCCGGCACCGGTGCGGCGAGTGTACATCCGGGAGTACCGCGTACTCGGAGCCAAGGAGTTGCCGCCGATTGATCTCGAAGCGGTGGTGTATCCATATCTCGGGCCTGGGCGGACGGAGGAGGACATCGAAGCGGCTCGGGCTGCGCTGGAGAAGGCTTATACCGAGCAAGGGTTCCAGGCGGCTTCCGTGCAGGCCTTGCCAAACGTCAGGCGTGGTGGAGTGGTCTATCTCGCGGTGAGCGAAGGGCGCGTGGGAGTATTGCAAGTGAAAGGAGCGCGCTATTTTCTCCCCAGCGCGGTGAAGGCGCGCGCGCAATCGCTGGCGGAAGGGCGGGCGCTCAATTTTAACGATATCACGCGGGACATCGTGGCTTTGAATCAGCATCCCGACCGCCAGGTGACGCTCGCCGAAACTCGCGCGGGAGAGGAGCCGGGCACGGTGGATGTCGATTTGACGGTAAAGGATAACTTTCCTCCGCACGCCAGTGTGGAGCTAAACAACCGGTACAGCGCAAACACGACTCCGCTGCGCCTGAGCGGCTCGGCCAGCTATACGAATCTGTGGCAGGCCGGGCACACCCTGGGCTTTAGCTTTCAAATTGCGCCGCAGGATTTGCGCGATGCGGAGATTTACTCCGCGTACTACATAGTGCGTTTTCCAGGGGTGGAATGGCTGAGTCTCTCTTGAAGGGGATTAAGCAGAATTCCGATGTGGCCTCGCTCGGGACCAGCGCCAGCCGTGGCCGTACCGATACGCTGGGCTTTCGCACCATTTTCACCCTGCCGCCGGGGGAGACGTTTTCGCATTCCTTTAGCCTGGGCGCCGACTACAAGCATGTGGAGCAGGAATCGACCGTCTTTGAGCTGGATGGGGTGCCGGTCACGGTGGTCACCAGCCGGCCGATCACGTACTATCCTTTGACGGCGAGCTATTCAGCCACCTGGGCTCCCAAGGGCTCCGTCACTGAGCTGAATCTGGGGGCGACCCTGGGGCTGCGTGGGGTGGGGGACCGGTCCCGGTTTTTCGAGGACAAGCGCTTCAAGGCGGATGGTAACTTTGTCTATCTCCGCGGGGATCTCTCGCGGACTCAGGATTTGCCCAAGGACTTCCAGCTCTTTGGCAAGGTGCAGGGGCAAGTGTCCAATCGGCCGCTCATCGATTCGGAGCAGTTCATCGGCGGCGGCCTGGGTACAGCCAGGGGATATCTCGAATCCGAGGCGGCGGGCGACAATGCGATCTTTGGCACGCTGGAACTGCGCACACCGTCACTCCTGAGCTGGCTGCCAGGTAAGGGCCACGAATGGCGGGTTTATCTTTTTGGCGATGCGGGCCGGCTGACGCTGCGCAATCCGCTTCCTGAGCAGGACCACACCTTTCTCCTGGCTAGCTACGGCATCGGCACTCGCATGCAGTTATTTGAAAATCTCAATGGCTCGCTCGATCTGGCGGTTCCCGTCGTCTCGCAGGCGAGCACCGAGGCGCACGATCCCTTCTCTCTTTTCGCGTGTGGGCCGAGTTTTAACTGCATTCCTATCCATGACTCTTCCTCGCTTTGTTTTGTTACTCACATGGTGGCTGCTGGCGGCGCAGGCGCAGGCCGGCTCCTGGTGGGATACGGAGTGGACACTCCGCAAGAAGATCATAATCGACACGACCGCGAGCGGGACCGCGATTGCGGAGCCCATTGGCACGAGCACGGTGCTCTTGCGGCTGCACGATGGCACCTTCCGGTTTGACGCGGCGAAAGAAGACGGCTCGGACATCCGCTTGGTAGCGGAAGACGGCAAGACTTTGCTCCCGTATCACCTCGAAAAGTACGATCCGCTGCTCAATGAGGCTTTTGTGTGGGTAAAGGTGCCGGACTTGCAGCCAAATGCGCAACGCACACTTTGGCTCTACTATGGCAATGCGGGCCCGAAGGCCACGCCGGTCGCCGACGCCAAGGGCTCGTGGGCGCCGGAAGTCGTGCTGGCATATCATTTCGGCGAGCGAGGAGCTCCCGCGGCCGATGCCACGGGACACGGGTTGGCTTCAGCTCAGCCGGTCTCTCCGGTGGACGGGGCACTCATCGGCGGAGGTGCCAAGCTGGAGGCCGGCAAGACCCTCGCCCTCCCGGCGGACACTGCGCTGGCCTGGCGGAGTGGTTCACCTTTCACCTGGTCCCTGTGGTTGAAAGCCGCCGCCCTCCAGCCGAACGCCATCGTCTTCTCCCGCAGCGAGGCTGGGGTCACGCTAACCATCGGCGAGGCGAATGGCCTTCCGTATGTGGACGTAAGCGGACAGCGAATTTCGGGCACCGCAGCCGTGGCCGCGGGTGCATGGCATCATATCGCGGTGACGTACGATGGTGCGAAGCTCAGTCTCTATGTGAACGGAGAGCGGGCGGGGGAACTCGCGATCACGCTGCCGCCTTTGAACGGTGAAGGGCAGCTTGGGGCCGCGGCGGACGGCTTCGTGGGGGAGATCGATGAACTGCAGATCTCTCGCGTGGCCTTGCCGGCAGGAGCGATCAAACTGGCAGCTACTTCGCAGGGCGGAAGTGAGCAGGGCGCAAAGCTTTTGTTGATAGGCAGCGACGAGCAGCATGAGTCGTGGTTCAGCGGGGGGACTTTTGGTGTAATTATTGGGAGCCTGACTTTCGACGGCTGGGTCGTCATTTGCGTCCTGGGAGTGATGTTTGCCATCTCCTGGTGGCTCATGATCACGAAGGTTCGCTACCTCAACGCCGTGGCCAGAGGGAACGGGATTTTCATAAAGGCGTGGTCTCACCTGGCCACCGATCTCACCGCGCTCGACGACGGCGATGCGGAGAAAGTGAAAACGCTCGGCGGGCGGGCCGCGGACAAGAAGGCGCAGCGCGCGCTGCGGCAATCCTGCCTCTATCGTATTTATCATATTGGCTCCGAAGAAATCCGCCACCGGATGGCGACAGGCCGCGGTGGCCGCGTGCTCTCCACCCGCTCGATCCAGGCCATACGCGCGGCGCTGGATGGCGGGCAGGTGCGGGAGAAGCAGGGAATCGATAATCTCATCGTGCTGCTGATTATCTGCATTTCCGGCGGACCCTTTCTCGGGCTGCTGGGCACGGTGGTGGGGGTGATGATCACCTTTGCCGCGGTGGCGGCGGCGGGTGAGGTGAATGTCAACGCCATCGCGCCCGGCATCGCCGCCGCGCTGCTGGCGACGGTGGCCGGGCTGGCGGTCGCGATTCCCGCGCTCTTCGGCTACAACTATATTTTGGCCCGGGTGAAGGATGCCACGGCGGATATGCACGTCTTCATCGACGAATTCGTCACCAAAATGGCGGAGTCCTATTCGGAGGACGAGCCTCCGCAGCAGCGCGGCGCATCGTCGGAGCAGGTGTTTCCCGAGGCGCGGGAATTGGAAGCCGCGGTTAACTAGTTCACCGTCATGCAAATCCAGGACCATAAACCTTACGACGATATCAACATTACGCCGATGCTGGATCTCGCCTACGTGTTGCTGGTGATTTTCATCCTCATGTGTACCGCCTCGGTGCAGGGGATGAAGGTGAATCTACCGAAGGCCAGCAAAGCGGCCAGTCTTTCCAAGCCAAAAACCAAAGCCATCACCATCAATAACGAGGGTACGCTTTTCCTGGATACGGTGCCCATCTCGCTCTCTGAACTGGAGCAGCGGCTGGGACAGGCGAAGGCCCAGAATCCGGAATTGCCGGTGGTGGTCAAAGGCGACGGCCTCACCCAATACCAAGGTGTGATGGATGTGCTCGATGTGCTGGGGCGGCTCAATATCACGCAGGTGGGTCTGGCCACGAAACCCGCCAAGTAGAGCTATGGCGATGCCCGACGATTTCTTTGCCCCAGCCGAGGGGCTTTCACGCAAGGCACTGGTGGCGATCTATGCAGCCGTTTTTTCGGGGCTGGGGGTAGGCGGGTACTTCGGCTACCGGCATTTCACGGAACATAAATCGGAGCCGGTACGCAGAGCTCCGGAAATCCAAATGGTGCGGGTGAATCTGCCCCCGCCACCGCCGCCTCCCCCGCCGCCGCCCCAGATTCGGGAGGAGCCGAAAATGATTCCGCAAGAGCCGGTAGCTCAAGAGGAGCCCAAACCGGAGCCAAAAAGCAGACTCTCCCGTGCAGCGCGATGGCCTGCTGCGCGGGCCCACGTTGAACATCGATACGCGTCTCTATGGGCAGTACAACGGCCAGACCTGGGTGGGGACACCGCTGGGCGATGTTTCCGGCTACGTGGCCCTAATCGAACGCAGTATCGGCGAGCTCACCACGCCGGGCGGCACGGTGAGGCTAAGCGCGGGCGGCTCCATCGTCCTCCAGCAAGGGGCAAAGATCGATGTGTCCGGCGGGTTCATCAATTACCAGGCGGGCCTGGTGCCGGTAACGCGGGTGATCTCGGACGGTTTTGTCTATACGCTGGATCAGGCGACGCCCGACCGGATCTATAGCGGAATCTACGATGGAACCTTTACCGTCACCTCGCTGGCGTATGGTCTTTCGCAGACCTACTCGCACCCGCTCTCATTGCCCGGCACGCGCTGGGAAGACAGGTATACACAGGGTGTGCGTGGCGGCAGCATCAGCCTCACGGCACCGAGCATGGCCCTCGATGGCCAGCTTCTCGGACAGACCATTTCGGGTGAGCGCCAGCGCGTGGCTCCACCCGCAGGCCAGCTCGGTAGCCATTGCCTTTCAGGCGCAGGACCCCGCCAATGCCGCCTACCTGGCGTATTCGCCTACGCCGCCTTCCGTGGTCATCCAGAGTGGGGCCGCGAAGCGGGCGGCTGAGGCGTTTCGGCTCAATGAAGACGGCTCCGTACCCGCGCTGCGAGCCGATCGGCTAGAGCAGGTTTTCGTTTCACCGGAGCTGCTCACGAGCGCGGGTTTCGGCAGCCTCTCCATCGATAATAGCGACGGCCGCATCTTTTTGCCCGGCGGCGTGAAACTCATCGCGGCGGCCGGCGGTACGCTGTCTTTGACCGGCGCCAATCTGGAGATCGACGGCGAGCTCTCCGCGCCCGGTGGAAACATTGCGCTCACTGCGTACAATGTCTCCCCGTTTACCTTTGCGAGACTCAAGACGGATCAAGCCGCCGTCACGCCTGCGCCCAATGCGGGCCGTGGCGCGATCGTGCTAGGCAGCGGAGCGATCCTTAGTACGGCCGGCCTGGTCATCGACGATCGCCGGGGGCTGCTCTCCACGCTGGATCGCCCGATGATGCTGCGCGGTTACAGTGCCGCCTTGGCGAAGGGGAGCCTCCTGGATGCATCCGGCGGGGTGTTCCTCGATGCCAAGGGCGCGGCGACCTATGGGCTGGGAGGCCATATCGAGATTCTGGCGGGCCAGGACCCGGAGTTGCGCTCAGTGGTCGGGGGCGCGCTGGATCTGCAATCTACGCTGCGTGCGTACTCCGGTTCTACCGGCGGCAGCCTTTCCATCCAAGCCATGGCCATCTGCGTGGGTACGGGCGAAGAAAGCGCGGAGGCGTTAAGTTTCGCCCCTTCCTTCTTTACCCAGGGCGGATTCACTAATTACGCGCTCGCCGGCCTCAGTTCGCTCACAGTCGAGTCTGGGTCGATCATTGCGCCGACGGCGCAAAACTACCTGGCCGCGCCTCATGCCGGGGAAGAGGGCGGTGTGGATTTGCAGGTGATCCTCCGGCCGAACCCGGCGCTTCGCCGCCCGGTGTCATTGGCTTTCTCCGCGCCGGGCGTGCGCGATACCTTTAATGGCAACGTCACCGTGCGCGGCGATCTCTCGCTCGAAAGCGGCGCGGTGCTCCGGGTGGACCCCGGCGCCTCGATCGGCCTCACGGGCGATACCGCCAGCATTCTCGGCTCCGCCATTGCCCCCGGCGGGAATATCGTCGTAAGCGGCGGGCGCGATTCCACCCGTCTTTTTGCCGATATCCAGCACGCGCTGCCGACGGTCTTCATCGGTCCACAGGCGGTGCTCAATGCCGCCGGCACCGCGCAGATCGTGCCGGACGCGTATGGCAACCGGCAGGGCTCCGTGCTGGCGGGCGGATCCATTTCGGTTTCGGGCAATCTCGTGACCGCCCCTGGCGCCGTGCTCGATGTCTCGGGAGCCAGCGCTACGCTGGAGCTGCCTCCAGCCATGGTCCAGCCCAGCCTCGCGGTGAATGGTTTTCGCGCAGACGGCACGCCCTTGCTCGCCGTCACTGGTGGTCTTACGACCCCGATCAATCGCAGCCTGGCGATGCCCGTGCGGGTCGAGAGCGACGCCGGCTCCATCACGCTCAGCGGCGGTCAATTGCTTCACAACCAGGCTTCCCTCCTCGGCCGGCCGGGCGGCGCCTCGGCGCTCGGCGGCAGTCTTACGGTTTCCTCCGGCCGTTTCTATGCGCCCGATGGTGGCCAGCAGCCGACGCCGCTGGATGTCACTCTGCAGGTCACGCAGAATACCACGCCCCTCGCTCTCTCCAGTCAGCCTATCGGCCACGCGCTCTCGCTCGCGGGCCTCGGGTATTTCGGCGTCGATCGCTTTTCCGCCGGAGGCTTCGATAGCCTCACCCTGCGCGGCACGGTAGACTTCAGCGGGCCCGTTTCCATTCAGGCGCGCCGCGAGCTTTCGGTAGCCGATGCGGGCGTGCTGTACACGGATTCCGCCACTACTCTCACGGCCCCGTATGTAAAACTCGGTACGCCTTTCCAGCCGCCGGTTGCGCCGGAGCAGGTGCAGCCGCCGTTTCAGGTTGGTGGCCAGCCCTTCCGCTTTCCCCCTACCTTTGGCTCCGGCTCCCTCACCGTGCGGGCCGGCCTCATCGATGTCGGCAATCTCGTACTTCAAAATACCGGCAATCTTAACCTCCTCGCGGAAAACGGCGACATTCGCGGCGCCGGCACGCTGGAAGTAGCCGGGCACATTTCACTGCGCGCCGCGCAGATCTATCCACCCACCGCGCAAGTCTTCACGATGGCGGCGGCGGATTATGCGGTGGGCGGCTCGACCTTGCCGGGTTCCGTTACCATCACGAGCGGCGGTACGAGCGGTCTGCCGCTCTCAGCCGGTGGGCAACTGAATGTCTATGGTTCCGTGATCACGCAGGGCGGCACCCTGCGCGCCCCACTCGGCGGCATCACGCTGGGCTGGGACGGCACCGGTACCGCGCCCATCGACCCCATCACCGGCCAGGCCTATGCGGTTGCCAAACAGCTCACGCTCACCGGCGGCAGTCTCACCTCCGTCTCGGCGATCGATCCGCTCACCGGCGAGGGCGCGCTCATCCCTTACGGTCTGATCTTGAACGGCATCTCGTGGATCGATCCGCGCGGTCTCGATATCACCGCCGGAGGTGTCTCCACCAAAACGGTCAATATCGCCGGGCTGGCCATCGACGATCAGGCCGGCTCGCGGATTGATCTCCGCGGTGGGGGCGATCTTTACGCCTTTCGTTTCATCAAAGGACTCGGCGGCAGCAAAGACATCCTCACGAGCAGCGGCGGCTTTGCCATCATGGCTAGCTACACCGCCGATTACGCGCCCTATGCGCCGTTCAATCCCAGTCCGGTCGAGGCCACGCTGGGCGGCGATGCCGGCTATGCAAACTCCACCCTGCAGGTGGGCGATCGCATCTATCTGGGCGCGAGCGCAGGACTGCCCGCGGGTTACTACACCCTCCTGCCGGCTCGCTACGCGCTCCTCCCCGGCGCTTTCCTCGTCACGCCAAAAACCGGTCTCCCTACGGGTGCCAATAGCATGACGACGGCGCCACTCTCGTGCCCGGTTATCGCGATAATGGCCTGGCTGTGGGACGTGACGTGCAACCGCTTTACCACAGCTTCGAAGTCGCCTCCGGCGATGTCGTCCGCCTGCGCGCCGAGTATTCCGACGCATTTGCAAATGCCTTCCTTCGCGAAGGCGCGCTGCTGAATCAGGCGGCGATCCCACGTCTGCCGGGCGACGCCGGCCAACTCGTGCTCCAGGCCACCCAGAGCATGACGCTCAATGGCCGCGTGCTCGCTTCCGCCGCGCCTGGAAACCGCGGTGGGCTGGTCGATATCGCCAGCACCAGTGACATCGTGATTGGCCGGCCTACGGCGGATAGCTCGCCCGACGCGCTCGTGCTGGATCCGGCGCGCCTCTCGGCGTTCGGCGCGGAAAGCTTGCTCATCGGCGGGGTGCGGACGGACACGAGCGCCGGCACCACAGTCAGCGTGAAGAGCGGCAATATCATCGTGAATAACCTGGGCTCAGCGCTGAGCGCGCCCGATTTGGTGCTCACGGCGAACCAGCAAATCGTGCTTTCCTCTGGTGCGGAAATCCAGTCCAGCGGTGCGCTGGCCGGCGGCGCGGAGACGCTCTTTTTCGGCAATGCCACGGCGGGCAGTGGCAATGGCGCGCTGGTGCGGCTCAGCGCGGATGCGGATGCGCGGATCGTGCGCTCGGGCGTGGTGCCTGGAGCCGGGGCAAACCTCACCGTCGGGGCCCCCTCGAAGCGCAGGCGCTCACGCTCAACAGCGGGCGCATCAATCTCCAGCTCGATCCTACCGTCGCGGACCTCCCCTCGGATGGCCTGCTCATCGCGGGCTCCGTGTTGCGCGATCTCCAGCAGACGCAGCGGCTTTCGCTGCTCAGCTACAGTTCGCTGGATGTTTTCGGCGCGGGCTCATTCCAGGCTCGGGGTGCGCTGGCGCTGCACGCGGCGGAGATTCGCGGCTTCGGAGTCGGCAGCGGCACCGCGAGTTTCAGCGCGGAGAGCCTGTTGCTGGACAACGGCGCCCACGCCACTGGACAAGGCCCGGTTTCCGATCTGAGCGGGGCCATCGCTTTTCGCGCCCGCGATATTCGCCTCGGCGTGAACAGCCTCGCCGTTTCGCAGTTCAGCGTGGTCGAGTTGACGGCCACCGATTCCTTCACGGTGCAGGGCGCCGGGGCCTTTTCGGTGCAGGGCGACTTGCAGGTAAATACCCACGCGCTCACGGCGTCACGCGCGGCTACCTATTCCATCGTCGCCGGTGGCGATTTCACTCTCAGCGACACTCCCGCTTCTGGTGGGAAAGTGAGCGCGGGCCTGGGCGCCAGCCTCACGCTGCAGGGCGCCAGCCTCGCCGTGAATACCGATATTCTTCTTCCTAGCGGATTGCTCACTCTGCGGGCTACCGCAGGCGATCTCACGGTGGGCCGCGTGCTCATGTGGCCGGCACCTCACAACAGTTTTACGACCTCACGAAATACACCGGGGCCGGCCAGATCACCCTTGCGGCCGATGCCGGCTCGGTAGTGCTCGGAGCCGAAAGTGATCTCCAGCTTTCCACGTCCGGCGGCGGGCCGGCGGGCTCGCTGAGTATTGCCACCTCTCACGGCACCTTCAGCTCCCTCGGCCGCATTCAGGCCGGCGGCGGCGGCAGCTTCAGCCTGGACGTCGCCGCGCTGCCCACCACCGCGGCACTCTCCAGCTTGCTGACCGAGGCCAGTCTCACGCGTTCGCAATCCATTCGTGTGCGCACCGGCGATGTCTTGCTCGACGGCACAGCGGTCGCGCGCAATTTCGATCTCTCCACCGATGCCGGCGCGATCAGGGTGACTGGGCAGGTCGATGCTTCCGGTGAAAATGGCGGTCGCATTTCACTGCAGGCCAGTGGCGATCTCACCCTCGCGGATGGCTCTCTCCTCGATGCCTCTGGCGAGGCTTTCAGCCACGCTGGCAAAGGCGGCGCCATTTCGCTCGAGACGCGCACGGGCACGCTCGATCTCCAGGCTGGATCGCAAATCGATCTGCGCGTGGCGGGCAGCTCCGCCTCGGCGCCCGCGCTCGGCCTCTTCACCGGCACCTTGCATCTGCGCGCGCCGCAACTGGCCAGCGGCACGGATTTGCAAGTCAATCCGCTGGGCAGCGAAATCCTCGGTGCTTCCAGCATCTGTGTCGAGGGTTTCAAAGTTTACGACCTGACTGGCGCGAGCAGCGTCATCAAGCCCGCGGTGCAGGCCAGTATCTTTGCGAATGGCCAGACTTTCGGCGGCAATTCGGCGGCCATTTCTTCCCGTCTGCTTGGCGCCAACCCCACGCTCGCGTCCCAGCTTTCCATCCTTACCGGCGCGGAAATCATCAACCGCACCGGAGACCTCGTGCTTGGCGCAAACTCCAACACTACCTCCACTTCCGACTGGAATCTGGCCACTTTCCGCTTCGGCGACAAACAGGCTCCAGGCGTCCTCACCCTCCGGGCGGCTGGCAACCTTGTCTTCAACAATGCGCTCAGCGACGGCTTCGCCAGCTCCAATTTCACCTCTCAGCTCCTTGCGCCGAATTCCCTGCTGCCGGGAAACGCGCAATCGTGGTCCTACCGTCTCACTGCCGGCGCCGATTTCACCGCTACCGAGTTCCAGCGGGTCACGCCGCTCGCCGGCCTCGCCTCGGGCAAAGGCTCGCTGCTGCTCGGCAAGAACGCCGGGACGAACTCCGGTGCGGCTGGTGCGAGCACCGCCACGGTTATCGGCAATCGCTACCAGGTCATCCGCACCGGCTCGGGAGACATCACCATTTCCGCGGGGCGCGATGTGCAATTGCTGAATCAGTTTGCCACCATCTTCACCGTCGGCACCCGCGTAGCCGATCCCACGCTCGGCGGCACCTTCGATGTGCCCATCCCGGATGCTCCCGCCTACGCGCCCCAGTATGCATCCGGCGGTGGCAATGTCTCGATTTCCGCCGGCAACGACATCGCGCATTACACGCGCAATAGCGCCGGTCAGCTCATCGCGGATTCGGAGCGCCAGTTGCCGCTCAATTGGCTCTACCGCCGTGGGTACGTCGATCCGCTCACCGGCCAGTTTGGCAAATCGGCCTACGGCGAAACTGCCTCTACTTCCTGGTGGATCGACTACTCGAATTTCTTCGAGGGCGTAGGCGCGCTCGGCGGCGGCAATGTGACGCTCCGTGCGGGGCGCGACATTGCAAATGTAGATGCCGTCATTCCCACGAATGCCCGTATGCCGAAGGGCGCCCCAGATGCCGCCGCGCTCGTGGAGCTCGGTGGCGGCGATCTCACCGTGCAGGCCGGCCGCGATCTCGACGCCGGCGTTTATTACATCGAGCGCGGGAACGCCACCGTGACTGCGGGCCGCAACATCAAGACCAACGTGACGCGCACACCTTCACTCGGTATTATCACGGTGCCGGCGACCATCCTGCCGGAGCAGACCTGGCTTCCGACCACCTTTTTCCTCGGCCAGGGCAAGATCGATATCAGCGCGCGAGGCAATCTACTCCTGGGCCCAGTCGCGAACCCTTTTCTCCTGCCAGTCGCCGAAGGAAACACTGCCTTCTACAAAACCTACTTCACCACATACGCGCCGGAAAACTCCGTGCAGGTTTCCTCGCTGGCGGGTGACGTCACGCTGCGCACCGCGGCTACGCTGCCCACCGCGGGCGCGGGCGCCACCACTCCGCTCCTCGAAGCCTGGTTTTTGCGGCATTTCCTTACCTCCACCAATCCGCAGACTACCTCGCTCTATCAGCCGTGGCTGCGTCTCGCGGAAACGAACGTTTCACCCTTTGCCATTGCCGCCTCGGTGCTCCCCTCCACCCTGCGCCTTACCGCCTTCTCCGGCAGCATCAATCTGGTGGGCGACCTCACCCTCGCCCCAGCCCCGCGGGGCACGCTGGAGATCGCCGCCAGCGGGGCCATCAATGGCCTCCAGCGCACCGGCGTCTCCTCGGTCAACAATCTGCCCACCGTGGTCTGGGGCAGCAGCACGATCAACGTTTCCGACGCCAATCCCGCCAGCCTGCCCGGGCTCGCGACGCCCTTTGCTAACCAAACTATTGCCGGGACTTCCGCGGGCCAGGCCAGCCTCACCGATCCGCTCTTCTTCCAGTTCTTCGATGCCTTCTTTGCCGAAACCGGCGCCACTTCCGGCGGAGCCGCCGTGCTCCAGACTAAACAAGCCCTGCACGCACCCGGCCCGCTCCATGCCGGTGATCCGGACCCGCTCCGGCTCTACGCGCTCGATGGCAATCTTTCCGGGGTCACGCTCTTCTCGCCCAAGCGCGCTCAAGTCATCGCCGGCCTCGACCTCACCGACGTGGCGCTCTACCTGCAAAACGTGGACGCCGGCGATGTGAGCGTGATCTCGGCGGGGCGCGACCTCGCCGCCTACAATGCGAACTCTCCGCTCCGCCTCGCTGCTCGTGCCGCGGGCAACGCACTTAATTTCGATAGCCCCACTCTCGCGGGCGATCTGCAAATCAGCGGCCCCGGCACCCTCGAAGTCCTCGCCGGCCGCAATCTGAACCTCGGCGTCGGCCCCAACAAGGGCGATGGCACGGCGCTCGGCCTCGTGAGCATCGGCAATGCGCGCAATCCGAGCCTGATCTTCGATGGCGCGAGCATCGCCGCCGCCGCGGGCCTCGGTTCGGCCCACACCGGTCTCGCGGAGGCGCTGCCCTACGCCACCTTCCTCTCCTCGCTCGAGGAAACACCCTCGTCCGCTACCTCGGCGATATCGCCGCCGAAAGCACCTCCGCCTCCAGCGCCCCGCCGCGCAGCGCCGCGGAATTGCGCCGCCTCTCCCCGGAACAGCAGGCGCTCGTCGCGGTGGATATCTTCTACCGCGTGCTGCGCGATGCCGGCCGCGAATTTCCCACCGCGGGCAACTACGACGCCGGCTTCAAAGCCATCGACACGCTCTTTTCCAGCCCCGCCACGGGAGACATCTCTCTCACCTCGCGCGAAATCAAAACCGAAAGCGGCGGCGCCATTTCCCTGCTCGCGCCCGGTGGCAAAGTCAGCGTTGGCATCGATGCGGGTGGCAATCAGGCGCTCGATCAGGGCATCCTGACCGAGGCCGGGGGGCACATCTCCATCTTCACCGATGGCGATGTCGAAGTCGGTACCTCGCGCATCTTCACCCTGCGCGGCGGCGATGAAATCATCTGGTCCTCTCGGGGCGACATCGCCGCGGGCGCCTCCTCCAAAACGGTCCAAAGCGCCCCGCCCACGCGCGTCCTCATCGATCCTCAAAGCGGCGACCTGAAGACCGATCTCGCCGGCCTCGCCACCGGGGGCGGCATCGGCGTCCTCGCCACCGTCGCCAATGTCTCCCCTGGTAACATCGACCTCATCGCCCCTTCCGGCACCGTCGATGCGGGCGACGCTGGCATCCGTTCCACTGGCAATCTCAGCATCGCCGCCGTCACCGTCCTCAACGCCGACAACATCAGCGTCTCCGGCGCCACCACCAGCACCGCTCCCACCACGTCCGCCGCCGCGCCTGCCGCCGCCAGCCTCGCCCCCAGCCCGACGAATTCCACTCAGCAAGCCGCCTCCGACGCCACCAAACAAGCGACCACGCCGCCCCCTCCGTAAGCGTCAGGCGGAGCGCCCCTAGGCGATGGCACGAGAAATGGGGGAGGCTTGGGGCCTATGAAATCAACGATGGGCCCGAGCGAAGTGATGAAGGTGGATCGCCGTGGGCGCGTGCATGTGCCCAGGGCGCGGCGGGAGGCGCTGCTGGATGAGTTTGAGCGCAGCGGGGCGAGTGCGCCGGAGTTCGCGCGGCTTGTGGGGATCAAGTATGGAACGTTTGCGTGCTGGCGAGCCAAGCGTGGGCAGACCCAGGGGCCGCCTTTGGCGGCCGCGCTCAACGTCCAGGGAGCGGCGCCGGCGGTGCCCCGCCTGACGGTGCCGCTGCGCCGGCGGTGCCCCGCCTGACGGTGCCGCTTTTTGCCGAGGTGGTGGAGGCGCCTCCGCCACCGCCGAGCTGCGGACTGGCGATTGAGTTGCCGTGTGGGGCACGCTTGCTGGTCACGGAAGCGGCGCAGTTGCCCTGGGCCGCAGAGTTGCTGCGGTTGCTTGGTCCTGCGGGAGGCCGGCCATGTTAAGCTTTACGGGCGGACTGAAGGTGCTGGTGGCGCTGGAGCCCTGCGATCTGCGCAAGAGTTTTGCGGGCTTGCAGGCCTTGGTCAGTGAGCGCCTGGGCGAGGACTTGCGCCAAGGGGCGCTCTTTGTCTTCACGAACCGGCGGCACACGCGGCTGAAGATCCTCTACTGGGATGGGACGGGGGTGTGGTTGCTGGTCAAGCGGTTGGAGGCCGGGACTTTCTCGTGGCCCAAGGCGCTCGACCCGCAGACAGTGAAGTTGCGCCTGGCCCCGGAAGCCTTGGCCATGTTGACCGACGGGATCGACCTGCGCGGGGCCAAGCTGCGGCCTTGGTACGAGCGTGAGCCTAGTTAGCTAAAAGCGCGAGTTAACTAAGCTATGGCTTGCTAACTAAGTGGGACTTAGCTAACCAGAAGCGCGTCGATGTCCGACGACCGCGAACAAAAGCTGCTCCAGCAAATCGCCGCCCAACAGGCGCAGTTGGCCGCGGCCCAAGTGGAGATCGATTTCCTGCGCCAGAAGCTCGAGGCGCTGGCCCGGCAGTTCTTCGGCAAAAAGAGCGAGCAGCTCGATCCGGCGCAACTCCAGTTCCTCTTCCAAGAGCTGGAAACCCCTGGGCCGGCCCTGGGAAAAGAATCCGGCCCGCAGCTTCCCGAGGCTGAACCTGCGCGGCCGAAACCCTCCCCAGCCCGCCGCGACCGCGCCCCACGAGTCCCCGCGCACCTGCCGGTCATCGAGGAAGTCATCATTCCGCCCCCTGTCCAAGCAGCCCCGGAGCAGTGGCGGCGCATCGGCGAGGAAGTCACCGAGCGGCTCGACTACGAGCCGGCCCGCTTTCTTTGCCGCCGCACCGTGCGGCCCAAATACGTGCGCCGCGGCGAACTGGATGCCGTCCCGCTGATCGCTCCGCTGCCCGCCTGCATCCTCGAGCGCAGCCTGGCCACCCCCGGCCTGGTCGCGCAGATCCTCGTAGCCAAATACTGCGACCACCTCCCGCTCTACCGGCAGGAGGCCATTTACCAAAGCCGCCACGGCGTGCAGCTCAGCCGCCAGACCATGGCCGAGTGGGTCGGCGTCGCCGCCGGCTGGCTGCGGCTCATCTACGAAGAAATCCGCACGCACGTCCACGCGGGCGGCTATGTGCAGCTCGACGAAACGCCCATCCGCTATCTTGAGCCGGGCCACGGCCAGACCAAGCTCGGCTACCTCTGGACCTGCCACCGGCCCGGCGCCGACGCCTGCTACACCTGGCAGACGAGCCGGGCCGCGACCTGCCTGGAAAAAGTCGTTCCCAGCGACTTCCGCGGCACCATCCAGTGCGATGGCTACCAAGCCTACGACGCCTTCGCCCGCCACCGCCCGGAGGTCGAGCTCATCGGCTGCTGGGCGCACGTGCGGCGCAAGTTCTTCGACGCCCACCGCCAAGGCTGCCGCCGCTCCAGCCTCGTCCTCCACCTCCTGCAAAACCTCTACCGGACCGAAGACCAACTGCGCGACTCTCGTGCTGGCCCAAAGCTCCGGGCCCTCACCCGCGCCCAGGCTAGCCAACCAGTCCTCGCCCGCCTGCACTTCCTCCTCTACCATTGGAAAACCAAGGGCCGCATCCTGCCCAAAAGCCTGCTGGGCGAGGCGATCGACTACGCCCTTGGCCAATGGCCCTCCCTGCTTCCCTTCCTGGCCGACGGCCGCCTGGAGATCGACAATAACCTGGTGGAAAACGCCATCCGCCCCACGGCCCTCGGCAAAAAGAACTGGCTCTTCTTCGGCGCCGCGGACGCTGGCGAGCGCAGCGCCATCATCTACACCCTCATCGAGAGCTGCCGCCGCCGCGGGCTCGATCCCTACGCCTACCTGCGCGACGTGCTCACCCGCCTCCCCACGATGGCTACCAGCGGGATCAAGGACGTGACACCCACCGCCTGGGCCAAAGCCCAACGCAGCCAACCCAGGGCCGCAGCCTAAGCTCTACAGAACTCTCAGAGCAGCGTCGCTCTGACTTCTCTGACCTGCCTGCAGACACCGACCGAGAGCTGTCAAGAGGCGCTCCGCCTGACGCTTACCCCCCTCCAGCCGCCGCCACCGAACCACTGCCCTCACTCATCACAGTCGAGGTGCTTGGCTATGGTGGAGTGGACGAAACTCCAATTCAGTCTCCTGAAGACGACGAGGAGACCCGGCGTAAGAAACTCCGGAATTAGGCTCCGTGTTCCGAGGTAGGAGCCGACTGCAGAAGAGGGAGGAGGGGAGCGGGTGAAGGGAATCGAACCCTCGTATGCAGCTTGGGAAGCTGCCGTTCTACCACCGGTGGCCAAACAGGTGCTGACCGAGCAGCCCTTGATTTTGCCATCGAGCACGGCATCGCACACGGCGGATGGTGTCCGAAGGGAAGGAAGGCCGAGGATGGCGTGATCCCTGCCCGATACCAGCCACAGGAGCACACCAGTCCTCTCGTCCTCGCCCAATCTTGGCCCCACCCGGCGGCGCTTCTTGCAAGTTAGGATTGGATGAACTGTGCGATGGGCGTTGGGTGCAGGGCTTCGCGCATCACGGTCTCTGCGTATTGTCCTTCCAGAAACACTGCTCCCAGTTTGGTCCGCTCCCTTGAATATGGTTACTAATTAGCGCCAAAAACGAGTGCCACCCCAGTTTTTCTCCCTGCCAATGCCCCGATGGCTGATTGATCCAGGCAAGTTCGTTAAGTTGCCGTCCAATTTCCTTTTGGTTAGCTGCGGCATTGTCCCCCATATCAGTCACTCTGTTTTCAAGGGTTTTAACCCGCGCTTGCAGGCTCGCTATTAAATCATTATATGCAGTGCCTTGTGCAGCAAATTCCGCAGGCGCTTGATAAGTGCTCAGAGCTTGCTCTTCTTCTTGGACGATATTCACAATCCACTTTTCAACTTGATCGATGGTCGCCACAGACCAAATGTTCAGTGCCTTTGCGACCGACCCTTCCGAGTACTTTTCGCCGGTCCACTTTTCGTAAGTCTTTGAGAGAAGTTCAGTGCTGCCGTACGACTCCGCAGCAACTTTGTCATACAGTTTATTCGCTTGCTCCTTTTCGCCAGAGGTAAGAACATCCCAATCGGCGTTAAAGTGGCCCTCTGCCGATCCTACCAATCCAAATAGTCCTTCAGCTTGAGCGCCTGTTTCGATTCGCCCCTTTACGTCGTTATGCCATTTCTCGGCGGTTTTGGCATCCTTCGCGTGTTCTGCCTCATGTTTCCAGAACGTCGTGAACTGATTTTTGTAGTCCGAGCTGTTTTCGAGGCTATTGATTACATTTTTGAATTTATCGGGCTGGATCTCGATTCGCCCAATTTCTGGAGTCCAGATGAAGACCGACTTCGACTGGGCTTGCGCTTCCAGCGTTGACGATTTAAAAACGTTGTCTAGCATAGTCTTCAGAATTTCGTTGGAGTGCTGGGCGAGAGTAGAGCTTTGTCCGCTCAATACGGCTGTGAACTCCGAGATCATTCGTGATTGAAACTGCTGTTTTGCATCACGGCTTATAACAATATCTCCTACTTGCGGCTTTCCTCCTGAACTAATCTTTTCCAAACTGTCCGAAAACGCCCGCTTACTCATTGATGCGCTCAGTTTTGAGGTGAGCTTCTTCATAGTTGGATAAATGGCGCGAAAAATTACGGTAATACTCTTTATGTCGCCGGCTGGTATCACTGCGAGTTCAGGAACCTGCGCGTTAACGGTCAATGCATCGCGATCAAGCTGAATCAGCGCGGGAGAATCGAGCTCTTCAATCCTTTTTGCGAGCGGCAGGATTTTGCCGTTCGCTAGTTTTAGCTCAACTTGGTAACCCTTTAGGTTAATCGCATTTAATGCGAGCCTCTTTGCAGTAGTTTTTGCTGCATCTCCGCCGCCGTAATACTTGCCAATTTTATCTAGTGCATGCGTTTCCTCATCTGAAGAAGCACTGCGAAAGAAGAAGGTAGCGCTGAACTTGTCAGAAATAATTGCGATATTCTGAAGTTCGACTGGGCGCTGATAGAAAAATGGCCCAGCTTGATCTGTCGTGTCCGCGTTCGATGTCGGAAAAACTGAGCATGTTTGATCTCCGACCTTAATCTGCACTATTTGCTGATCGAATGGGGCATACCAAGTCTCTGCGGAGCTAACTGAGACAATAGCGAAGAATGCTCCAGCAACTATGATCCGGGGAAGTTTCATGCGGCCATGAGACACACCTGCGCGAGCGAATGGCAAGTATATGTTTTCCTCAGAGAGGTTAACGATGTGTATAACACGAGGTTAACGAAGTGACTCGCGTCGTTTGACGGTCCTTCTCAAGTTTTGCAAGGTGATCGATGCAGCGATTGCGAACGCTTCCACGTCATCACTGGACGATGAAGAAGCGGAATCGTGTTGCGTCTCAATCGCCTGATAGATTGCCCGTGTCGCTATGGAAATCACCAACATGGCGCTGAAGCGCCGTTCACCGTCCAGACGCGCTGGAGGTCTGCATTAGGCCGTAGTGCCCTTGGCAGGGTGTACGCGTTCGTACTCGTGAACGGGAAGGAGGACCTCAACGAGCTGCTGGTGACGAATGGCCTGGTCCGAATCTACGGCACCAAAACTCCACTGGCTGACGGCCGGGATTCGAGAGCGTACGTCGCTCATCTTGAAGAGCTGGAGGTTGTGGCGAAGCGGGAGAAAAAGGGCGCGTGGAGGTTTAGCACAGGAACGTACTGAAGATTCATTTCGCTGCCGTTTGGCGTCGTTTCTTCGGATCTGATCCCACGTAGTACACAGGACGGCACTTCACTTTGCGTCGTCCCAACCTGCGCATTCCAATGCGACGGCAGAGTTCCTCAGCTTTTAGGTGCATCGGAAGGCCGTAGAGGCGTTCTACGCCAAGTGCATCCAAACCAACCTTGAGAAGACAGTGCCCGATCTCATCGCCGAAACCTTTCCTCCAGAACGACGGATGCAGAAAAATCAGGATTTCCCAGCCGAGGGATCGCTCAGCAAAATAGCCGCAGTAGCCAATGAACTCTTCGTCTCGGTCCACAGCCAACGTCGCAAGTGTTTGGTCACTCCGCTCGTCGAAATCCTCGCAAATCTTTCGCTCATAGCTATCGCTCTCGTTTTCAGAAGGACCGAGAATCGCAGAATTCACCGCTTTGTACTTTGATCCATCTCCTTCTCGAAGTGGTCGCAGGAAGAGGCGATCTGTCCGAATTCCTTTCCGCCACAGCTCTGCTGATCGGTTAATCGGGCACGCCTGCTTCACGCGCGAGTCGAGGTCTGATGCCAGTGCGCGGAGGTCCATGACTCGCTATACCTCGTGCGGCTTCGTGCAGAAAGTTCGGAGTCAAAAGCCGACCCGCTAAAATGCCCTATACGGCCTTATGATCGGCCGGTCGCTGTCGTGACCTGGGGTAAAAATGGCCGTTTTGAACATCGGTGACGTTGGTGAACATCCTGGAACACCGAATGGGTGGTTTTGGGGTGTCGTCATGCCCTCGGTGCCGCGAAACCGGCGGCGCTAGCCTCTTCAGCTTGGCCAAAAAACATCCCTAAACATCGGTGAGCTTGTTCCCACTTTTGTTCCCACTTTGGCTCATGAAGCCCTTGTTTTCTCTGTAAGTCCTTGGAAATCAGGGGAAAAGCGGGTGAAGGGAATCGAACCCTCGTATGCAGCTTGGGAAGCTGCCGTTCTACCATTGAACTACACCCGCGTGTTTCTGTGCGTGGATACCGCTAGCCGGGTGGGCTGGACAGTCAAGTCTCTTGTGCCGGCACAGATGGATTTTCGGGAAGTGCCAGAGGGCCGTCATTGCGGCACTCCGGGCTCTTACTGCCAGGAGACGATGTCGTCGGACTTCGTGGTCCCTGACTTGAACAATTTGTCGCCGTTCTTGCCCGGCCGTTTGTCTTTACCGATGCTGAAGGCGCCGATTTCAGCGCGCGGCGCGCTGGGTGCGGTAAAGTCGGTGTACTGGCTGGAGACATCGAGCTGATGGTCGCCGCTGGTGTCGAGGACGATGTTGTATTGGGTGCCCCAGGGGTCGAAGTAGCAGCCGAGCGTGGTGGCAGGGGCGCCCGCGGCGTCGAGGAAGCCGTCTTTCGGCATCGTGGTGTTGCTGACCTGACGGCCATCGATGAAAATGGTATGGCGCTTGTTTTGGGCGTCGTTGATGTTCGGGCCGGCTGGGATGGCGCGCAGCGTATTGAAAAGGGCAGAGTTGGGGCTGCCTTGGATGCTGGCCAGCGGATCGCCCAACAAAGTATCGGTCCCGGCGGCGGGAGGAGCGGCGGCGGGGTCGGCGGTGTCCGGGAGACTGCCGTAGTCAAGCTTGTACTGGGCTATGGCCGCGACGATTCCCTTGATGTCCGTCTCCGCCTTCGCATTCCGGGCAGAGTCTTTCGCCCCCATGATGGCGGGGAAGAGCAGGCCCATGAGGATGGCGATGATGGCGATGACCGTGAGCAGCTCAATGAGCGTGAATCCACGGGCGGCAGGGGATATTTTGCGAAGTGACATGGGGGAAAAGCCTTAAACGCGAAAAAATACGGGATGGCGTGGCCGCTAGCAATTGATTATTTTATCTTTTCGCAAATTAGGTCCTAAGAGAAGGCCGCAGGGTGGAAGGAAATTGCACATCGCCCGAGGCCGGGTGAAATAGACGCATGACGGCGGCTTTTGGGCCGGGCCGGCGCCCCATTATGTCCACGACGACGCAGATTTTTCAGCAAAACGAGCTCATTTCCGAAGGAATCGCTCTTCGGTGGAGAATGTCGATGCCAGACGAGGTGGCGCGGGCCGAGGTGGTGCTGACGCACGGGCTGGGCGAGCATTCCGGCCGCTACGAGCACGTGGCGGGGCGGTTTGCGGAGGCTGGCATTCGCTTGATCGCGTACGATCTGCGCGGGCACGGGCGCTCCGGTGGGACGCGCGGGGATGCTCCGGCCTACCGGTCGCTTTTGGCGGATTTGGGGAGGGTGCTGGCGGAAGGCCCGCGTGGGGATGGGCCGCTGTTTCTCATGGGGCACAGTTTGGGTGGGCAGATCACGTTGCGTTATCTTTTGGAGCATCCGCAAGCATGCCGCGGGGCCATCGTGGCGTCGCCCTGGCTGCGGCTGGCTTTTGCGCCATCCCGCTGGCGAGTGGCGCTGGCCCGGCTGGCGAGCCGCTGGTGGCCTACGCTGATCCAGCGAACGCCAGGCGAGGCTTTTCGGCTTTCGCGGGATGCCCCTCACCTGGCCTCTTTGCCGGAGCCGGAGCTGGTGCATCACGTCATTTCGGCCCGCCTTTACCTGGCCATTCAGGAGAGTGGAGAAATGCTCCTGGCCGAGGCGCCTGCACTGCGCACGCCGGTGCTCCTGCTGCACGGAAGCGCGGATGAAGTCACCAGCGCGACAGCGACGCGGGACTTCTACGAGCGCGCGGGCTCGAAAGATAAACGGCTGCTCCTGCTTCCGGACGCGCTGCACGAAACACACAACGACCTCGGCCGCGAGCAGGTGCTCGCGGAGATCCTGGCCTGGGTCCAGGCGCGCCTCTAGGGGAGGGGAGGCGGAAAGAGGCGGAAAAGAGAGAAAGAGGAAAATTGTGTCGCGGGCAACGGCTTCCCCTTGTGAAAGTTAACGGGAACCCCCTACGCTCCCGCCCATGCCCTCACCCACCGATACCGCCGAGCATCGTCGCCTGGTTGCCGAATCCAACCCAGATCGCAACTCATCGGAAAACTGGAAACGGTGGGGGCCGTATATTTCGGAGCGCCAATGGGGGACGGTGCGCGAAGACTATTCTCCCAATGGCGACGCGTGGAATTATTTCCCGCACGATCAGGCCCGCATGCGGGCTTACCGCTGGGGCGAGGATGGGCTGCTCGGTTTCTCGGACCGCATGTCGCGGCTTTGCTTTTCGCCGACGCTGTGGAATGGCAAGGACCCGATTCTCAAAGAGCGGCTCTTCGGCCTGAGCAATCCGCAGGGCAACCACGGCGAGGATGTGAAGGAAGCCTGGTATTACCTCGATTCCACGCCCACGCACTCGTACATGAAGGGGCTCTACAAGTACCCGCAGAACGAGTATCCCTATGCTGACTTGGTGGCGGAAGCCGCCCGCCGGGGACGCCTCGACCGCGAATACGAGCTGCACCAAACGGGCATTTTCGACGGGCAGGAGTACTTCGACGTTTTTGTGGAGTACGCCAAGGGCGCGGCGGAAGATATCCTGATCCGCATCGAGGCCTGCAATCGCTGCTCGAAGGATGCGGAACTGCACCTGCTGCCTACCCTGTGGTTTCGCAATACCTGGAGCTGGGGCAAAATCAACGAGGCCCCGGAAGAAAAGCCGAATCTGCGCAAGGAGAGCGAATCGCGTGTGCTCGCGGTCCACCAGGATCTGGGCGAATTCGTATTCGAGTGGGATGAGCCGGCCACGATTCTCTTTACGGAAAACAACAGCAATCTGCCGAAGCTCTTTGGGTGCAAAGACGTGCCCGGGCCGTTCAAGGATGCCTTTAACGATTACTTGATCGCGGGCAAGCAGGATGCGGTTACCTTGGAATCCGGCACGAAATGCGCGCCGTATTACCACACCACGGTGCCGGGAAAGGGCTCCGCGGTTTTTCGGCTGCGGCTGCGTCCGAAGGCCCAGGCGGGCACGCCGGCCTTTGGCCCGGAGTTTGAGCAAACGCTGGCCGAGCGCCATCGCGAGGCCGATGAATTCTACGCCAGCAAGATGGCGCCGAACCTGAATCCGGATCAGCAGAACGTGGTGCGCCAGGCTTATTCAAACCTGCTCTGGTCGAAGCAATACTTTCACTACATCGTGGCGGATTGGGTGAAGGGCGATCCGGGACAGCCCGCGCCGCCGCCCGGGCATGCCAACTCGCGCAATGCCGATTGGGAGCACTTCTACGCGAACGACGTCATTTCGATGCCGGACAAGTGGGAGTACCCATGGTTTGCCGCGTGGGATCTCGCTTTCCACATGATCCCCATGGCGCGGATCGATCCATTCTTCGCCCAGTCCCAGCTCGAGCTGCTGCTGCGCGAGTGGTACATGCACCCGAACGGTCAGATCTCGGCCTACGAGTGGAATTTCAGCGATGTGAATCCGCCCGTGCACGCCTGGGCTTGCTGGCGCGTTTATAAAATCGCGGGCCGCGACGGCAAACGCGATCTCGTGTTCCTGGAAAAGTGTTTCCAAAAGCTGCTGCTAAATTTCACCTGGTGGGTGAATCGCAAGGACGTGCAGGGCCGGCACGTCTTCGCCGGCGGGTTCCTGGGGCTGGACAACATCGGGCTTTTCGATCGCTCGAGCCCCCTGCCGAGCGGGCAATCGCTGGCGCAGGCGGATGGCACGGCCTGGATGGCTTTTTATTGCGCCACCATGCTTTCGATGGCGATCGAGCTCGCGCAGGACCGTCCTGCTTACGAAGACATCGCCTCGAAGTTTTTCGAGCACTTCGTGCAGATCATCGACGCCATGAACGCCGTGGGCGGCGAAGGTCTGTGGGATGAGACGGATGGGTTTTACTACGATCAACTGCTCATCGAAGGGAGCAAGTCGATGCCGCTGCGAGTCCGCTCGCTGGTGGGGGTCATTCCGCTCCTCGCCGTGGAAGTGCTCGATGAAGCCCAGATCAAGAATCTGAAGGGATTCAATAAACGGATGGACTGGTTTGAGAAGAACCGTCCGGACCTCATCCAGTACATCTCCCGCTCGAAAGATGGGAAGAAGCGGCTCCTGGCGATCGCCCGCCGCACGCGCCTGACCGCGGTGCTGCGCTACGTGTTCGATGAAAAGGAGTTCCTTTCGAAATGGGGCATTCGCTCGCTCTCCCGCCACTACGAGGCAAATCCGTACTGCTTGCACCTCTCCGGGACGGATTACCGGCTGCACTACGAGCCGGGTGAATCGCAGACCAACCTCTTCGGCGGCAACTCGAATTGGCGCGGCCCCATTTGGTTCCCGCTGAACTATCTGCTCATCGAAGCGCTGGAGCGGTATCACCGTTTCTACGGCGATTCCGTGCAGGTGGAGCTGCCGGTCGGCTCGGGGAAGATGGTGAATCTGCAACAGTGCGGTCTGGAAATTTCCCGCCGCCTCTCTGCCATTTTCACGCTGGATGAGAACAAGAAGCGCCCCTGTTTCGGCGATAATTTCCGCTACGCGGAAGATCCGCATTGGCGCGACAATTTGCTCTTCCACGAGTATTTCCATGCCGATGTCGGTGCCGGCCTCGGGGCCAATCACCAGACCGGCTGGACCGCGCTGATCACGCGCTGCCTCGGTATCGTGGGCAACATCGCGCAAGAGTAACCCAAGGAAGGATGGCCTCCGGCCGTCCAGCAGCGAGGGGGCGGCACGGACTACCGTGCCGTCCGCTCGGCTCCCTGCACGAATTCGCTTAGCGCCTGCGCCAGCGCCTGCCGCGCCGGCGCGAGCCCGCGCACAAATCTCGCGAACGGCGGGATGCGCGCGGGATGGCGCAGCAAATACCACACGAGCGAAAACGGGCGCGGACGCTGCCGTTCAGCATCGAACCAAATCGCCATGGGCACCGGCAGATCGCTCTCGACCGGATCACTGATGGTTCGCACCGCTGCCATTGGCAGGCCGGCCTCGGCGGCCACCGCTGCGATCGCCGCCGTCTCCATATCCACCGCCAGCGCCCCGGTACGATGACCCAGCGCTGCTTTCTCCGCGGCACCTTCCACCACTCGCGGAGCCGAAACAATGCGCCCCGCCAGACATGCAGCGGGGATTTGGCCGGCCCAGCCGGGAGCATCCACGACCACCCGGCCCAGCGCGGCCGATGGATGCAAACCGCCCGCGAAGCCTGCGCTAATCAGCGCCGCCGGCGTCTCCTCGCGCACGATGGCCCTCGCCCGCGCAGCCGCCCGCACCGCGCCCACGCCGGTGTGTGCCACTACCACGGGCGCCGCTCCCAGTAGCCCGTGCACGCGCAAATCCACGCCGCTACCGCTGCGCTTTTCCACCTGCACGCAGGCGCAGAATTCACGGCTTTCCTCCGGCAGGGCAAATAGTATGGCGACGGGTGCGGTGGCGTTCACAGTGAAAAGAGGAGCGCCGGTTGAAGCTGGTCCCAGCGCCCAGGTCCACGAAAAACGAGGCGGCGCTATTTCTCCTCCGCTTCCGTCAGCGCCTCATGCTTCGGCACAGTATCCACCGGCAAATGCCGTTTCAGCCAAAGCCGCTCGATCATCGGATAGCTGGCCACCAGCGGCAGCACGACGATCGCGCCCACCAGCCCGCCCACCAGCACGGCGCCCAGGCACGAAAGCAACACCACCAGCGGGGAAAGCTGGAGGTGATGCCCGTACACCTTTGGTACCAGCACGTACGTCTCAAACATATGATAGGCGAAAAATAGCAACCCCACCCACAGCGTGACCGCGGGCGAAACGGTCAGGGCCACGGCCATCGCGAGCCCGGTGGAAATGACGATGCCGATGAGCGGCAAGACATCGAGCACCGCGGACACCACCGCTAAAAAAATCGCACTCGGAATGTGAAACAGCGTGAGCAGGCCAAACACATACAAACCAAACGCGGCGGACGTAATCGCCTGCCCCACTACGTAGTGCCGCACCAGCGAAACAAACTCCGGGCGCGCCTCCTCGAATTTTTGCCGGTGCCGCTCCGGAAAGAGCGCAAGCAGCCACCGGTAAGCCTGCTCGCCCTCGGCCAGAAAATAGAGTGAGATCACCAGCATCACGAGAAACTCCGAGAGGAAGTGCAGCGCCGCTTTGCTCCACGAAAGAAAACCGCCCACCAGGGCCGCGGGATCGGTGAACGCGTCGGCGCCCAGCAGTTGCTCGGCCGAGGCGCGTACACCCGCCGTCTCCGGCAAATGTGCCAGCATCTCCTTTTTCAGCTCCGGCAACTTTTGCAAAAGACCGCTTCCTTGCTTCGTTACGGCGGGCACCAGGAGCCCGATGAGCCCGCCTACTACGGCGAAAAGGACCGCCGCACACACGGTCACACCCAGCCATCGCGGCCAGCCCCACGCCAGCAGCCGCTCCAGCAGACCGGAGAAAGCGATCGCCACCAGCATGGCCAGCAGCAGCAAAATCAGCAGCGGATAGACCCGCAGGAGCACGAAGGTGAGCAACGCCGCGAGCAGCACCTTCAGAATGGTCTCCCACGGGAGAATCAGCTCGACGCGCCGCGGGGAGAGGGGAGGAGGGGGGATTTCGGCCATGAGAGAGCGGGATCGCTCTCCTACTTTTCGTGCGGCAACCGCTTGGCGAGCGCCTCCACCGTGCGCAGCGGCGAGGAGCAGGCCTCGTTCGCACAGACAAACGCCGCCGCCGCCGGCAGCTCGGGAAACTCGATTTTCTGGTACGGCAGCTTGCCCTCCGCGGGATCGAACCACTCTGTGACTTTGTAGGCCGTTGGCGCCTGGAGCGCCCGCGCGAAGAGCTGCCGCGCCGCTGGATCGGCCTTTGCGCCCACGATGGTGAGGTGCAAGGGCTCGGCAGCCAGCTCATTTGCCGCCATCAAGATACCTCCGGTGTACGCAAAGCGCCCTTGGGCGATATCCGGCGTGGCCAGGTAGCGCATGGCGCACTCCGCCAGCGCGCGATACTCCGGCTTGGCCGTGTAGCGAAAGAGCAAATTCGCAAAGCGCGCCGCCATCACATTTTCGTCGTACTGCGGCTTGGGAGCGTGCAACGCGCCCGCCGGCGGCACCGCGGAAATGAGCCCGGCCTGCGTCTTAATCTCACCGGCAAATCGCTGGCCGATAAAGATCGCGGCGTCCTCGGCTCGCTGGAGCATAGCCCGTTCGCCGGTGGCCGTGTACAGGTCCAGGAAGGCCCGCCCCATCGACAGCGTATCGCCCAGATACGGTCCGGCCGAGTCCTGCTCATCGTGCCGAAATCCGCCGCCCGGCGCCGCCCGATGCGCGACGATCCACGCCGCCGCTTTTTGCGCCTCCTGCAACGCCGTCTCGTCCCCGCACGCGCGATAAAGCGCCACCAGCGCATGGATGGCCCAGCCATTCTCCCGCGCATACAGATGCTTATCCACCCGCGGCACGCCTAGTTTCCGGCGTCCCGCATCGTCCAGCGCAAAAAATTCTCCGGAGTGCTCACCCGCCACGAGGTCCGCATCCTGGCTCACATAAAAAGCGCCCTCCGGGCTGGTGAGAAAATCTCGCAAATAGCCATGAATCTTCTGCGCTGTTTGCAAATGTTCGGTTTCGCCCCAGAGCGCGTAGGCCAGCGCGTAGACGCGCAGATTCTCGCTCTGAAACTGCATGAGCTTTTCAAAATGCGGATGCACCCAGTCGCCATCCGTCGAGTATTGATAGACGCCACCCCACGCGGGATCGAGCAGGTGGAGCTGCCCCTTCAGTGTCTCCCGCGCCATCTTTGCCGCCTGGCGATCGCCTTGAAGAGCACGCGTGAGACAATATTCCGTGTTGTCCCAATCCAGGTATTTTTGCGAGGTGCCCCAGCTCGATTCTTTCTCGTCGTAGCCCTCCGGCAGCGCCGCTTCCAGCTCGGTCCGCAGCGCGGCCGGCAGCGTGGCCTCCTTTGCGTAAGTGATCTTTTTCTCCGGCTGTACCGAAGGGCCGGGCGTGGGGTCGTCAATGATCGCCTGGAGGAGTGACGACATTTCCTCCGGCTCCAGGTAGCCGCGGCGTTTGACGATTTCGCTCCCATCCGGCGCGAAAACGATGGTGGCCGGCCAGCCGTAGTCTTCGTAGCGATTGGCCAAATCCGGCCGCTGATCGGCATCCACTTGTACGGTGATGTATTTCGCGTGCAGCAGCTTGATGACCTGCGGATCGCGGTAAGTGGTCTCCTCCATCACGTGGCACCAGTGGCACCACACTGCGTGCAGATTCAGGATCACAAAACGCTGCTCCTTCTTGGCCTGCGCAAACACCTGTTCGGACCACGGCACCCACTTCAGCCCTTCGCCCTCCGCGGCCGTCGCCGGGCTCGCGCCCAGAGCCACGGCCATCAATATGCTCAAAAAGGAATTCGACTTTTCCATAACGAATAGGTTAGGCGAAGTTTAGGTCCGCGCGCGCTGCCTGGCTAGCCTGCTCTGGCCCACTCATTCCCCCAGCGTGAGCACCACCCTCAATCTTTTGGCGCGCCTTTTTCCGCAAGTGCGGCAAATGCAGCGCGATTCCATCCGCGTAAAATCCGAGCGTGAAGAATGGCGGCAACGTTTCGTGAGCCTCAAAACGCGCGCCGAACTCAATGATTCGTCGCGCCCGCTCACTTACCATCGCGACGGCCTCGCCACGATCCACAATGCCGACTTCCTGCAGGATGAGCGTTTTCGCACCGCGTACGGAGCCGGCCTTCGCGCCGCGGGCGAAGACTACCAGTGGGAGTGGCGGGTGCGCGTGGGCCTCTGGGCCGCCGAGCATGCGCGCGCCCTCCCTGGCGATTTTGTGGAGTGCGGGGTGCAGATCGGTTTCCTCAGCCACGCCATCATGGAGGCGCTCGACTGGCGTGGGGTGGACAAGACTTTCTATCTGCTCGAAGCCGACCCGGAGGCCGGCGCCAACGTGACCGCTTATCCAAACGTGCGGCTGATCCGCGGTGACATCCCCGGAGCCATGGACGAAGTCAATGTGAGCGAGATCGCCTACCTCTCGCTAGACCTAAACTCCCCCGAGCCTGAAATGGCCGCCGGCGAGCGCTTCTGGCCGCACCTCGTGCCTGGCGCCATCCTCCTTCTCAACGACTATGCCTACGCTGGCCACGAGCCCCAAAAGCGTGCCTGGGACGGATTTGCCGAGCGCCATGCCACCGGCATTCTCCCGCTGCCGACCGGCCAGGGAATCCTGATCAAACGAGGCTAGCTGCGCGGCGCCTACCAGATCACCGGCCGCAGCTCCGGCGCGCGATACAGCTTCGCTCCGGGTTTGATCCCAAAGGCCGCGTAAAACTCCGGCATGTTCAGCAGCGGCGCGTAGGCGCGATAGCGATCCGGCGCGTGCACATTCGTCGTGAGCGAGCGCCGCAGATATTCCTCGCGCTCCAGGCTCGCCCAGCTCTGTGCGTAGGCGATGAAAAACCGCTGCTCGGGCGTGAAGCCATCGATGATTTTCCGCTTCGAAGGATCGCGCGTGAGGGCGCGCTCCAGCGCCTCGTAGGCGATCACCAGGCCGCCAAAGTCCGCGATGTTTTCCGCCAGAGTCAGCTTACCATTGATGTGCAGCCCGGGCAGCGCCTCGAATTCATCGAACTGCTTCACGATCTTTTCCGTGCGGGCGTCGAACTCTTTCGCGTCGGCCTCGGTCCACCAATCGCGCAGGTTGCCCTCCGCATCGAACTTCCGCCCATCGTTGTCGAAGCCGTGAGTCATCTCGTGTCCGATGGTCGCACCGGTCTCGCCGTAGTTCACCGCATCGTCCATTTCCGGATCGAAAAAGGGTGGTTGCAAGATGCCCGCGGGAAAGACGATCTCGTTCTTCGTGGGATTGAAATAGGCGTTCACCGTGGGTGTGGTCATTTCCCATTCGGTGAAATCGACCGGCTTGCCGATGCGCGCCACTTCGCGTCGCGATTCGAAGATGGAGGCGCGCCGCACATTGCCCACGTAATCGTCCCGCCGCACCTCCAGGCCGGCGTAATCGCGGAACTTCTCCGGGCCGCCGAGCTTTGCTTTGAAGCGCGCAAATTTCGTGGCCGCTTCCTTGCGCGTGGCCTCGGTCATCCAGGGGACCTTGGACAGATGCTCGCGATAGACCGCCTCCAGATCGGCGACCATCTCCGCCACGCGTTGGCGCGCCGTTTCATTGAAGTAGTGCTCCATGTAGAGCTTGCCCAGGGCCTCGCCGATCTCGCCGTCCACCCGCCGCGTGGAGCGCTTCCAGCGCGGGTCCAGCTTCGGCTGGCCGTTGAGCACCGTGCCGTAAAAGGCGAAATTCTCCGCCTCGGCTGCGGAGTGCAGCAGCGGCGAAGTGGCGATGAGCAGGTGCCAGCGCAGGTAGCTTTTCCAGTCGTCCAGCGAGACCTCCTGCAAGGCCGCGCTGAGGCTGCCGAGATACTCCGGCTGGCCCACGATCACCGTCTCCACGCTCTCCGAGTGCGAGGCGGCCATGTAGCGCTTCCAGGCGAAATTCGGCGCGAGCTTCTCCAGCTCCGCGATCGTGAGCTTGTGGTAATTCTCCACCGGATCCGTGGTCTCTTCCAGCTTGCGGCTCCCCTTGGCCAGCGCGGTCTCCACGGTGAAAACGGCTTTCACCGTGCCGGCCACTTCGGCTTCGGGCGTGCCGAGCAAGGTGAGCATTTTGCCGATGTGCGCCTGGTAACCTGTGCGCTCTTTTTCAAACTGCGCCTCGAAATAGTAATCGCGATCCGGCAGCCCGAGCCCGCCCTGATCGAAGCAGAGCGCGTAGATCGTGCTCTGTCGCGAATCCGGCGCCACGTAGGCCTCAAAAAAAGCGCGCACGCCGCTCTCGTGCAGCTCGCCGGCCAGCGCACCCAGGTCCTCCTTCGATTTCAAGGCCGCGATTTTTTCCAGCTCCGGCTTGATCGGGTCGAACTTCAACTTTTCCGCGCGCTCGCCATCGATCGCCGCCGCGTAAAAATCGCCCACCAGCTTTTCGATGGGGGTGCGATCGGCGCGCGGCTCGGCGCATTTCTCCAGCAGTTCGCGAAGGCGCGCGGCGTTCAGCTCGGCCAGCTCCGTGGTGGGGCTCCACGTCACCTGATCCGGCGGGATGGAGTGCGTATCCTGCCAGTGGCCATTCGCGTAGCGGTAGAAATCGGTGCCGGGGTCGGTCTTCGGATCCATGTGCTCCACGGAAAATTTCAGCGACGAAGGCGGCGCAGCGCGCAGCGGTTGCAACAGCGTCACCGCGAGCGCGGCGAGAGAAAGGCGGCGAAACATGCTCCCACCCATACCGGCAGCGCCCCGCGCCGCAATCCCTTTTCCGCCGCTCAATGAGCGCCTTGTAATACGATCTCCGAAATGGCGAGGCCGGTTTTCGTGCCCGGATAAATCTCCAGCACCTCCAGCGTGATCACATCGCCATCGCGCAGCATCACATCGGGGAAAGTGGATTTCGCCCAGCGGCGCGAATCCGCAAAGGCGATCGTGGCGATGGGGCGGTCGTTCACCGTGAGCCGGGCGCGCTTGAGCCGCCCGTACTGTTTCCATTCGTCCTCGTTCTTCCAGTTGCCATTCACCAGATCCAGCCCGTAGAGCGGTACCTCCCCGCTCATCCCCTGCGGGAACTTCTTTGGGCAAAGCAGGCGAAAGCGCGCGCCCACTCCCGTGCTGCCAGCAGGGGCGATCCACGCGGTCAGCGCGCTCTCGTCGTTCAGCACTTTCACGGCCTGCGGTTTCTGCTTCGGCGAAAGCGCGACTTCCACCCGCCAGCGAAAGGCGCACTTGAGCGAGCAGCCGCCCATCAGCTCTTCCACCACGGGCTCGGCCACGGTTGCTTTCACGGTCGGCTCGGCGCGCCCGGGCGTGGCTGCCAGGGCGATGAGGCTCGCGAGCCAAAGCATGCGGGAAACGGACATGCCGCGGAATAGACGCGCGTCCGGCCACGCCGTCAACCGGCGGCGCTTTCGCCTTTTCCCCACGGCTGAGCCTTCTATGCTCTACCTGCCCATGCGCGCCTATTTAGATCTCCTCCGCCTTGTCCTGGATCGCGGCCAGTTTCAGCCCGACCGCACGGGTACCGGCACCTACTCCGTCTTCGGCGCCCAGGCCCGCTTTCCCCTGGCCGATGGCTTCCCCATCCTCACCACCAAAAAGCTCCACCTGCGCTCGATCATTCACGAGCTCCTCTGGTTTCTGAAAGGCGACACCAACATCCGCTACCTTCAGGAAAACAAGGTCACCATTTGGGACGAGTGGGCCGATGAGCACGGCGATCTCGGCCGCGTCTATGGCGCGCAGTGGTGCGACTGGCGCACCGCCGATGGGCGCTCGATCAATCAGATCGATCAGGTCATCGAACAAATCCGTAAAAACCCAGCCAGCCGCCGGCACATCGTCACCGCCTGGAATCCCGGGGAAGTCGGAGGCATGGCCTTGCCGCCCTGCCACGCGCTTTTCCAGTTCTACGTGGCCGGCGGTCGCCTCAGTTGCCAGCTCTACCAGCGCAGCGCCGATCTCTTCCTCGGCGTCCCCTTCAATATCGCGAGCTACGCCCTCCTCACCCTCATGGTGGCCCAGGTCTGCGATCTCACCCCCGGCGATTTCGTCCACACCTTTGGCGATCTGCACCTCTACGCCAATCACCTGGACCAGGCCCGCGAGCAACTCACCCGCGAGCCCCGCCCGCTCCCCACGATGCACCTCAATCCCGCCGTGCGCGACATCCACCAGTTTTGCTACGAAGACTTCGAGCTGCGCGGCTACGATCCGCTGCCCAGCATCAAAGCCCCGATCGCTGTCTAGCCCCGCCCCAGCATGAAGGCGATCGCCGCGATGTCCCAAAACCGCGTCATCGGCCGTGCCGGCGCCATCCCCTGGCACCTCCCCGAAGACTTCCGCTGGTTCAAGCGCGCCACCATGGGCGGAGCCATCCTTATGGGCCGCAAAACCTTCGACTCCCTGGGCAAGCCGCTCCCCGGCCGCCTAAACCTGGTCGTCACCCGCGGTTCCGCGCCGCCCGGCGTGGAGACGATTCAAGATCTTGCCGCCTTCGATCCCGCGAGCTACGCGCCGCGGGAGGTGTGGGTCATCGGCGGCGCGGAAATCTACCGCCAGCTCCTGCCGCGCTGCACGGATTTGTATCTGACCGTCCTGCCGCGTGAGGTCGAAGGAGATGCGTTCTTCCCGGCGTTTGAGGAGGAGTTTGCGCTGGCGGGGCTGGAGTTGGAGACGCCGGAGTTTGAGGTGCGGCACTATGTGCGGCGGCAGCGGCTGGCATGAGTGTTCAAGATCAGACGGCCGTTGGAGGCAGGCCGCCGTTCCCCTTGATCGTCTTACCGCTTTCCCTTACTTTGGCCACATGACGGCAACCATTACTGCCAAAGGCCAGATCACTATTCCCCTTCGGATCCGGCAGAAGTTCAATCTTAAGGTTGGAGATCGGATTGAGTTCGATGAAACGGCGGCTGTACTGACCGCCCGCCGGGTGGTGGATCGATCTGAATGGGAAAAGACGCTGGGAGAATGGCAAAAGTCCGCCGCCAAAGCTCTCAAAGGGCATCCTTGGTCGAAGCAGAATTCCTCGAGCATCGTGGACGATTTGCGCGGTGGGCCGGCTGAGTCTGCCGGAAAGCGATAATGACCACCGCGCTCGACTCTTCAGTACTCTGGGTCATCATCAAACAGGAGGCTGGATACCAGGATTGGCTACAGGTGCTCATGCAGGCGTCGGTGGAAGGGCAGCTCATCATAAGTCCGGTGGCCTTTGCCGAGTTGGCGCCTTCGGCGGAAAATGAAGTCGACTTGGCGAATTACCTCACTCGCCTGGGGATAACCTACGAACCGATCTCTGAGCGAGCCGCCCATCTGGCGGGGCTCACCTTCAAGCAGTATCGGCAAGCGGGCGGACCGCGTGAGCACTTGGTGCCTGATTTCCTAATCGCGGCGCATGCGCAAACTCACGCCGACCGTTTGGCCGCGGTGGATCGGGGATATTTGCGGAAGTGGTTTCCAGACTTGAATTTGCTCAAGCTGGAATAGTCTTCTGGGTCAGATGCCGTGATTGCAGTCAGGTGATCCCTTTTTCCTACCTCCAGTCCCCCATCAAAACAAACGGTGCCCAGTAGAGCGGTCGGTTGTACTTTGGCATCTTTAGCAGTTTGATTTGGGCTTGGCGGAGGGCTTCGGCTTTGGGGGTGTTGGCGGCGAGGAGGCGGTAGAATTCTTGCATGGTTTCGTTGGTGCTTTCGTCGCTGACAGCCCAGAGGCTGGCGATGACGGTGCGGACTTTGGCGGAGGCGAAGGCTTCGGCCAGGGTGGTGATTTCGCCGCCATCGGGCTCTTTGTCGCCGAGGGCGGTTTCGCAGGCCGAGAGGGTGACTAGATCCACTTTATCCAAAGGGAGGCTCCAGATTTCGCGGACGGTGAGGCGCTGTTGCTCCGCGGTGCCGCCGGTGGCAAGTTGGAGGTAGCTTTGGCGCGGGATGGCGGGATTCAGGATACCGTGGGTGGCAAAGTGGACTACGCGCTTTTGTAGGAGGTCTTTGGTGCTGACCGCCGGTTTGGTGACCTCGGCTTCGGTGAGGACTTTGGTGCCGGGAAAGACGGTGGCGATGGCTTTGACCTCGGTCTCGGCGCCGGGGAGATTTGCCCCGGTCGGATTGCCAAAGGCGACCATCCCTTCCTTGGCCTTGCCGGCGCGCGGCGGGCGAACCACACGCATGACATCGGCCCCGGTGAGATAGACGATTTGCTTGTCTTCAATGAGGTAGCGGACCGAGCCGTCGGCCTGTTTCTTGGCCAGAGCGCCGATGGGGAGATAAAAGAGAAAGCGATTCGGGATGAAGGCGATGGTCTCGACGGAAGCCAGCTCAGGCTCGATGGGCGCGATAAGCATATCGTAAAGCGCGCAGAGGTTTTTGGAGACGATCTTGGCGCTTTCACCCGTGGTGATCTGGCGGCGGACGGCCTGGACTTTCTTAGCCAGATCGGCCGGATTGACCTGTGGCGTGTAGATTTTGACCGTCTCGCTAGTGACCACGAAAATATAGAGCTGCTCGCCGAGCGGCGCGTACTGGAGGAAGACGGTGCCCGGCGGGATGGCCTCCTGCGTCTCCGCCAGCTCGAGCGGTTTGACGGTCATCGACTTCTCCCATTCGGGATTGGCCGAGGTGATGTCTTCGACCACTTCACGGTACTCGCCGGTGGAGGCGGCGGCGACTAGCTTGAGGTTTTTAACTTTCTCCTCGCTGCGTTCGCCGGCCGGTTTGGCTTCTTCCGCCTGGAGCAGTGTGTCGACGGTTGCGATTTTCTTTTCCAAAACGGCGGCTTTATCGAGGCGTTCCTGCGTGGGTGCCTCGGCGCTTTTGAGGAGAGTCGGCGGGAGCTGGTCGCGCAGCTTCTTGGATTTGGCGCGGTTGAGGTAATCGAAGGCTTCTTGGCCGCGATTCATTTTGACCAGCAATTGCACGATGCGCTCGTACGGCTTCTGGTTGCGTTTGACGTCAGCAAAGGCCTGCTCGCTGGCGGCGGTGGCGCGGACGGACTCGAGCAGCTTCACGGCTTCGGCGAAAACTTCGAGGGCCTGGTCATTCTTCCCCTCGGCCACGAAAATATCGCCGGAAATGCCCAGGGTGGCGATGCGATCGGAAAGCGAGGCGGTGCGGGCATCGGCGGTGGCGGCCTGCGAAATGAGATCGCGCGCGGCGGGGAGCTGGCCTTGCTTGAGGCGGATGGAGGCGAGGGTGCGGGCGACGCCGGAGACCATGGCGAAATTGCCCGTCTTGGTGGCGAGAGTGCTGGCTTCCGCGGCGTGGGCGGCGGCTTCATCGAGCTGGCCGGCATCGCGGGCGAGGATGGCGAGAAAGCTGGTGGCGGAGACGACGGCGCCGAGGCGGTGAGCGCTGGCGGAGAGCTGGCGCGCCTGGATGACGTAGGCTTTGGCCGCCTCCAGGTCGCCTTTGTCGTAGAGCATTTGCGCCATTTGCAGGAGCAGGGGGGCGGCGCCTTCGGCCTGGCCGAGCGCGCGGCGAATGGAGAAGGACTCCTGGAGCTCCTGCAGGGCTTTTTCGGTCTGGCCGCTTTGCGCATCGAGATCGGCGCGATCGCTGAGCACGCGGGCGCGGATTTGGGCGCGGGCCAGCTCGAAGATATTGATATAGCCGCCCTTGGGCAGGGCTTCGACGAGGGCCAGCGATTGATCGTAGTATTTGGTAGCCGCGGCCAGGTCGCCGGATTCCTGGGCGACCGCGCCCAGGTTGTTGAGCATGGTGCAATGGGAAAGGGTATCGGTGGCCAGGCCGAGATCGCGATCCTGAATGAGCCGCTCTTCGTGGTCCTTGAGCTGCTGCGGCGTCATTTTGGCTTTGATTTCGTCGGTCCAGTTGTCGAGCCCACGAGTCTTTTGCACCGCCGCGGCGTTGGCTTGGATTTCCTCGAGCGCGCGCTGGTAGTAGTTGCGAGCTTTGGCCAGATCGCCCACGTGGAGCATGTAGAACGAGGCGAAAGCGGAGTAGCCCTCGTCCAGGCGGCGCTCGGCGACTTCCGGGGGGAGCGCGTTGCGGAGAGCGAGCGCTTCCTGGAGGCTTTTTTCGGCGGCATCGAACTGGCCGTTCAGGCTCTGGGCATCGGCGAGGCGGGCGAGCGAGGTGGCGATTTCGAGGCGCTTTTTTTGGAGGTCGGCATTGGGGGCGCCGGAGCCGTTGAGGTATTTGAGCTCGTCGCGTTTGAGGGCGATTTCCTGCTGGTAGTATTTAGTGAGGCTTTCGTGGTCGCTGGCATCGCTGGCGACTTTTTCGAGCATGGAGAGAGCGTTGGCGCGGAGGGTCGGGCGGATGCGTTCCAAAGCGTCGATCCCTTTGCGGGCGTCCAGCTTGGCGGGCTCGTCGGGGGCGGCGGCGAGTTTGGCGCGGAATTCCTTGATGCGCTCACTGAGCTTGGCCTCGGTCTCTGGGACGTCTTTGGCGAGGTAGTTTTCCCAGTAGGCCCGGGCTTGGGCGTCGCTCTCTTTTTTGAGGTCGGCGCTGCGGGCAAACCAGGTGGCGGCTTCGGCGAATTGCTTTTCGTCGAACGTCCGCCAGGCCACGTCGTTGGCCAGGATCATGGCGCGCTTGGCGGTGTCGGAGCGCTCTTTGGTGGCGGTGGGGGTGGCTTCGCGGGCTTTGTCGGCGGTGGCGAAGTCGGCCTCCAGTTGTTGTTTGGTGGGGGGCGTTTTGGGGGGGGCGTCTTGGGCGAAGGCGGCTGGGAGGAGGGCGCAGGTCAGAAGGGCGAGGGCGCCGTGCAGGATGGGATGAATGGGACGCATGGGACCTATGGGAGTGATGAGTGGCTGGTTTCCCGGACTACTTGGTTTTCATTTCGTACACGCCGTGCCAGTTGACGGGCGGGGTTTCCAGCAGCTCGCGGCAGCGCTCGACCATGAGTTTGCTCGGGCGGTCGCCTTGCTCGGCTAGCTGGGCGAAGAGTTGCTGGGCGGCGGTGAATTCGCCCTTCTGGTAGAGGGCGTACGCTTTGGCGTACTCTATGGCTACGGCTTCGAAATTGGCGGGGCTGAAAGCGTGCTTTAGCTCCAGCAGCTCGAGCGAGGTGCTTTTGCCTTTTACGATGACTTCATCGAGCACGCGGGAGGGTGGGGGAGCGCTGAGCTTATTGAAGGTCTCGCGCGAGATGAGGAAGAGGACGCCGTAGGATTTGGTGAGGGCTTCGATGCGGGCGGCCGCGTTGATGAGATCGCCCACCAGGCCGTAATCGAGCCGTTTCGCTGAGCCCTTATTGCCGAGCAAGGCTTTGCCGCTGTGCAGGGCCACGCCGTAGCCAAAGAGCGCGCGGATTTCGGGGCTGAGTTTTTCGCGGACCTTTTCCATGCCGACAATGAGTTTTTGCGCGCCGCGCACGGCGCGGTCGGCGGCGTCCGGCTGGGCATCGGGCGCGCCCCAGTAGGAGAGGAATTGGTCGCCGAGAAAATGCTCGAGGCTGCCGTCTTCGCCCACGATGGCTTCGGTCTGGGCCTCGAAGACCTGGTTAAGCAAGGCGAACGTGCCGTGAGCACCGGCGACTTCGGCGATTGGGGTGGAATTGCGCAAATCGGTGAGCAGCGCCGTGACCTCCACTTCCTGCGGGTCCATGCAGCCCGGATTGGCCAGCACCCGCTGCATGACGCGCGGGGAGAAATACATGCTCATGGTGGCGCGCAGGCGCTGGCGGCGAACGAGCTCGCTGCTGTAACGGCGGGCCATTTCCGCCACGATCCAGACCGTCCAAAGCACGATGGTCAGCATCGCCGCGGCCAGCCAGCCGTGGTAGAAAAGGAGGGTCGCGCTGCCAGCGGCGAGGAGGAGCAGCGCGGCCAGCCAGAGGCCGATGAGCGACACCGTATGCCGGCAGAAGGCCGCACCGCAGCCCAGCAGCAAGACCACGCCGACCGCGGCCAGGTCCGCCCAACGCGGGGTGCGACGAAGTTGCCGCTCCTGAATCATATCCGACAGCGCCGAGGAGTGCAGCAAGACGCGAGGTTGCGAGGGGCCCATCACGTTGGTGCCCAGATCTGAAATGCTCGCGCTGGTATAGCCCACAAAAACAATCGCACCTTCGAGCGGGCGGGCGGCGGAGGGATCGCGATGCGTGTATTTCTCCTCCAACTGCGCCACCGTAAAATGCAGGAACGCGGGTGGCGCAGGGCTCGTCCAAGGAGTGCGCATGTTCAGCAGCGTGGGCTCGATGGAAAGCGTGCGAGCTTTCTCGGTGGTAAAGTCTTCGCTGAGCTCCACCCAGCGCGCGGAATTGGCGGTCGGGAAAGTGACTCCCTCGTCCCACTTCACATCGCGCCACGCCATGTAAGCCGCGAGCGCCAGCGAGGGCTCCGGTTTCGGGCCGAGGCGCTGCACAAGCTCATACTGGCGCAGGACGCCGTCGGCATCGGGATGGATATTGATCAATCCTGCGAGCCCACGCCTTGGGAGCTGGGGAAAAGAGCGCAAGCGCTCCAACTCACCGGTTTCGGTCGAGGGCATGAGCGTCTCGGCGAAGACGACGCTTCGGCCCTGCTCTTCGGCGCGTTTTACTTCGGCTAAAATCGGGGCAGTGACTTGTTCGCTGCCGCGGCCGTAAATGGAGTCGAAGGCGATCACGCGGGCCCCGAAATCGGTGGCCATGCGAATGATCTTCGCGACCTGCTGGGCCTCCTCCTCCAGGCTGGGCATTCGGCGCAGATCCGCCAGGGTCACATCCACGTGGACGATGTGCGGCTCGACTGCCGGCGCGGCCCCGCGCGCGTAACGCCAGCGGAGGAGTTGGCCCATCCAGCGGCGCTCCGCCAGCTCCAGCGGATCACCAAACGCGGCCACCCAAGCGGCGGTGAGTCCACAAAGAAGCAGCAGGATAATCCACGGTGAGCGCAACCAGAGCCCGCCCTCGGGCTCGGGGGCGGCAGGGCGCGAAACAGGATTCGCTGGCGAGGGTGGGCGAGCGGACATGAGCGGGGGCGATGAGGGATGGCTATTTCGCGCTTGGTCCGGGGATGAGGAGAATGCCAGGACTCTGAGGCGAGAAATTCACGCCCTGCGCATACTGCCGCCACGGAAAGCCGTTGCCGCGAAAGACACCGCCCACCTCGGGGTCGGTAGCCGCGATTTGCCCGCCGCGATCTTTTTCCGCGGCCACGCGGCCCAGCAACTCGCGCAGCTTATTCGTTTGTAGTGCCAGGACGCGCGCTTCGATTTTCGGGTCCTGCATGGCCGAGATGAGCTTCCGCAAATCACCGCTCTCCTTATTCCCCGGCGGCAGAAAGAGAATCTGGAATTCGAAAGGCTCGCCGGCGGCGGACCACTCCCAATTCGCCGGCGCTTTCGGCAACTCCACTTCCACGTGGTCTTCCTCGAGATCGACGACGAGCGGTTTCCAGCCATTGGCGAGCGTGCCGTTCTTTTGCAGCGGAGCAACGACGGCGGTGCATTTGTCGCTGGCATCGAGAAAGACGTGGATGGTTTTGCCCGCGCCGGGGGTGGAGGTGGAGCGGAGCACTTCATCTTTGCCGCCCTCGCTCACCGCCACGCAGACGCGGCCATGCGGCTTGTCTTCATCGTACGGCGCGGCCTGGAGGGGAGCCACCAGGAGGCCTGCGAGAGTGAGAAGGGCGAGAAGGCATTTCATAGCGGAGAAATAGGCGCAGGTTTGCAGAAGGGAAACGGACGAGCGCGCAGGACTTGCGCGGAAACTGGGGGGAAAGTTTCGACCACGGAGGGAATGCTACGGCGTGGCGGGATGGCGAAAAGCTCTTTCAGTGCGGGCCGCCCCTGAATGCACTCTGAGATCGGCTTTTCGCTCAGGCGCGTTTTCCAGAAGCCCACGGGCGCGCGAGTTGATGGAGGAGGGCTTTGGCCTGAAGCGGCGGGAGCTCCGGATAAACGGAAAGTAATCGAGCGAGGATGGCGGCGACGTGGGGGGCGGCGAAGCTGCTGCCGGTGACCGTTTTGCGTGCGCCTTCGGCCCAGGCCACTTCCAGGCTTTCGCCAGGGGCGGCGAATTCCACGAGGTGGCCGGGCTTGTAAAAGAAGGTCCCGGCATCGCGCTCGCCACAGAAATTTACGGTGATGACGGAGGGGAAGTAACCGGGAAATTCCGGGCGGGTGAAGTCGGCGTTATTGCAGGCGGCGATCACGTGGATGCCCGCGAGGTAGGCCTCATCCACCCAGCTTTTGTATTGCGGGAGGTGGGATTCGAGGCCGCAGCCGAAGCTGCAATTCAGGATGTGGTAGCCGCGGTCCATGGCCTGGCGCACGCCCTCGCGAATGATGACGGTGCGGGAGCTGAGATTCGGCCCGAGCACGCGAAAGCTGCCGATTTGCGCGCCCGGCGCGAGGCGGTGCAGAATGCTGGTGACGGCAGTGCCGTGCCCGTAGGCATCGGTGCCTGCGCCAGGCTGAATTTGGAGCTGAAGGCCATCGTCGATGATAGCCAGATCGTCGGCGAGTTGGAGGCCGGCGAGCTCCGGATGGGCGGCTTCGATGCCGGAATCGAGGACGGCGATTTTCACGCCTTCGCCGGTGCCGGTGGCCGCGGCCTGGCGCGCCTCGTCGAGGGTGATCCAAAGGGACATGCCGCGGCGAATTAGTGCGTCTTCCAGCCGACCGTGGCACGGAGAAGCTGGTAATCCAGCAGATCGCTCACGATCGCCGAGCTGCGTTGCACGATGGTGAGTTGCGCATGCTCGAATTGCGCACCCGAGGTTTCGCCGGGCTGGCCGAGATGAACGCACGAGATCACGCCGCGGCACTGCTGGAGCAGGTAAAAGGGGACGGCGATCATGGCCAGCGTGACCTGGCCCAGCTTGGCGTCCACCAGCTTGCTATGGCGGCGATGCTTATAGACTTCATTTTCCAGGTACGCTTGCTCGCTCGCGAGGACCATGCTGAGGAGACCTTCGGAAATGGGGAGTTTGAGCTGGATTTCCACCTCGGCGGCCCGCGGGCCGGTGTTGAATGCGTTCACCAGAAATTGCTGGGTTTCATCGAGCAGCCAGACGCTGCCTTCGCTGGCGCCAACGCGCTGAAAGATGTCCCGCAGGATCTGGCCGGCGAGTGGCGGGCAGAGCGCCTTGAAATGCTCCGGGCGGATGCCGGCTGCGACCTGGTGCAGTCGCTCCTCCAGCGCGGGGCGCAACGCAGCGAACCGCTCATCGGCGACGAAATTGGGGCGCGGGCTCATGCGAGAGGCTTCCTACGGCGGAAGGAGCGGATTGCGCAAGTCTTCCACGCGAGTTCGTTCACCATGAGGTGGCGCGCGCACTTCCATTTCAACTTCCGTACGGAGTCGAGCTTCGGGCTCGATTCCTGAGGTATGGAATATTGCGCCGCTGCGGGCGCTGGCTACAATGGCTGCATCGCATGCACGAAACAGACCTTCGCCTGGCTGAACGCGCGCTGACAGGGGAGGCCGCGGCGGCGGCAGAGATTGCGGGACGCCGCGAAGCGCTGGAGCGAATCGTGGCTGGTTTTGGCGCAAGGTCGCGGAGCGAAGCGGAGGAGGTGGTGGCCGATGTTTTGGCGGATTGCTTCGGGGCGCGCACGGCTGGCGGCGCGCGGATTTTGGAGCAGTACCGCGGGCAATGCTCGCTGGATAGCTGGCTCATTACGGTCTGCCGGAATCGGCTGCGCGACCGGATAGGCAGCGCGGAGGAGTGCAAGGTGGAGCGGGGCCTGGAGCGTGATTTGCCGGCGCCGGAGCGGGAGACAGCGGAGCCGGCACTGGTGGAGTTGCTGGCGGAGGCGCTGGCTTTTGGGTTTTCGCGGCTGGAGCCGCTGGAGCTGGTGTTTCTGCGGCTGGTTTATTTGCACGGGATTTCCCAGCGCGAGGTGGCGGCGGCCTGGCGTTGCCATGAGTCCAAGGTGAGCCGTGCGCTCAAGGAGGGCTTTGCGCGGCTGCGCGAGGAGACGCTGCGTTTCCTGGGCACGCGGGAGCCGCTGCTGGAGCTGGAGTGGCGCGATCTGGTGGCGGTGTGCGAGGCCGAGCCGCGACTATTGCACGGAGGATGATGCGCATGGAACCAAACGAATTCAGCATCCTCAGCGCGTTCTTGGCGAGCCGGCCGGCGGAAGTGGGCGGGCGAGGAGAAGCGCGCCTTTCCGCGGAGGACGAGAAGGCGCTATCCAGATTGGCCGGCGGGGAGCTGGAAGCGCGGGCGATGGAGTGCCTGTTGCCCCTACTCGGCCGGGACGCCGCGGCGCTGGAGTTTCTCGCGCGGGAAATCAAACGGCGGCGCGGCGAAAAACGGGACGTAAGCTCCTAACTGCGTGCAGATTTTCGCAGGCGAGAGCGGACCGCTTCGGCCTCGTCCAGCGCGGTGCGGACGATGGCCGAAATGGTGCCGATTTCCGCCGGGCCTACGGAGTCGCCCGTGGGGAGGGCGAGGACGCGCTGCGAGAGCTTTTCGGTTTCGGGCAGGGCGGTGGCGGATTGCGGGTAGAGCGTGCGGTAGGGCTCCATGCGGTGGCAGCCCGGGTGAAAATAACGCCGGGCGAGGATGCCATCGGCGTGGAGCACGCGGAGGAGCTCGTCGCGCTGCAGAGGGCTTTGCTCCGGGTCGATTTCGGCGATCGCGTATTGGTAGTTGTTCCGTTCCTTCTCGGGAAAGGGAAGGAGGCTGATGCCGGGCAGATTGCTCAGCTCCGCGGTGTAGGCGGTGTGGTTGCGCCGGTTGGTGGCGATAAATTCCTCCAGGCTCTCGAGGCCGGTGAGACCCATGGCAGCGCAGACTTCGGACATCTTGGCGTTGAGGCCGATCTGGTTCACGGCGTCGTAACCGGTGAAGCCGAAGTTGCGCATAAGGCGCAGCTTCTCTGCGAGCTTGCCGTTGTTGGTCACGATGGCGCCGCCTTCAAAGGAGTTCAGAAATTTCGTGGCGTGAAAGCTGAAGACTTCCGCTTCGCCGAACGGCCCGATGGCCTGGCCGCGGTGAGAGCAGGCGAAGGCGTGGCTGGCGTCGAAGAGAAGCTTGAGGCGATGGCGGCGTGCGATCTCTTGCAGGCGCTCGATGGGGCAGGCGCGCCCCCAAAGATGCACGCCGATGATGCCGGTGGTGCGTGGCGTGATGAGCTCTTCCACGGCGTCCGGGTCGAGATTGTGGGTGGCGGGATCGATGTCCGCAAAGACGGGTTTCGTTTGCTGCCACTGCAAGGCGTGGGCGGTGGCGATGAAGGTGAAGGAGGGAAGAATGACCTCGCCCTCCATCTCCAGTCCCCGCACGGCGAGCATGAGGGCGGCGGTGCCATTGCAAGTGGCCACGCAATGCTTCACATGGAGGTGGCGGGCTATCTCGCGCTCGAATTCCAGGACCAACGGACCGCCGTTGGAGAACCAGCGGGCATCGAGCATCTTTTCGATGCGCTGGAGCAGACGCGCGCGATTGCCGACATTGGGCCGGCCGACGTGGAGCGGCTCCGGGAAGGCGACCTCGCCGCCGAGCAGAGCCGGGAGACGGGTGGGGGCGGGCTGGATAAGGGGAAGGGTGGGGGAGGTGGGGAGATCCATGAAGCTAACTCGCGGGGGGGCTGCGCATCATTTCAGCCGAACGGCCGGAACGCCAAACACCGTTTCGCCTTCCGGGACATTCTTTAGTACCACCGCGCCGGCTCCGATGGTGGCGCGGGCGCCAATTTTTACGCCCGGCAAGATGACGGCGTGCGTGCCGATGAGCGTTTCTTCGCCTACCTCCACCCGGCCCAGCAGGCAGGCGAAGGGCGAGACCTGCACGAAGGGGCCGAGGGTCACATCGTGCGCGATGCTGGTGTGCCCCAGGATGGAGCAGAAATCGCCGATGCGGGCATGGGCGCCGATGCCGGTGAAGGCCTCGATGATGAGGCCTGTGCCCAGTTGCGCATTGCTGGCGATGAGCGCATGAGGCTGGATGAGATTGGCGAAGTAGGCGCCCTGGGAGAGCAGGCGCTGGCAGACGGCTTTGCGACCGGCGATTTCGCCGATGGCGCAGAAGAATACCTCATCAGGCTGCGCCAGGTGGTCGGTGCCACCGACGATGGGGGGCAGACCGGGGAAGTCATCGAGGACGCCGGGGACATCGCTGAGGAAGCCGGAGACGACCCATTCCACGCCCGCGCCGCGGGCGGTGGCGGCCATGGAAAAGACTTCGCGCCCGAAGCCGCCGGCCCCGGCGATGAGGAGGCGCTTGCGGGAATCGCTGGTGGAGACGAAGGGGCGTGGGAGCGGGGGCTCAGGGGAATGGCCGGCTGCGCGCCAGGCGAGGTATTCGCGCCATGAGCGGCTGGTTGTATCTTCGCGGATGAAGGTGGAATGGCCTTCGCCGACAAGCTCCACGCCGTCTTTCATTTCGCGATACCGTCTCATAATTCGGCGTCTAGGAGGATGGCGCCGCGGTAGTCGCGAAAGGCGAGGTAGCCATCGCGGAGCTGGTGATGCATCCGGGTGGCGCGGATGATGGCCGAGCCGCGCGAGACGTAGGGCACATCGTACACGAAGCCGTCTTGGGGCAGGCCATCGGTGGAGAAGACAGCGAGGTCGGCGTTGGCTTGCGGCAGCGTGACAGCGGGGGCGGCGCGCATCTCGGGGAAGGTGAGCTGGAAATGGAGCTCGTGGGCATTGCAAACGAGCGCCCGGCCGATGGCGTTTACGGTTTCAGCCGAATGTCGCTGCAAGTAGCGCCGGGCCAGGATGGTCTCGAGTGCGACTGGGCGTGGGGGTGGTTGCGGCGCATCGGCTGGATGAAGGGAGACAGCCGCGAGGCGGATGCAGGCGCTGGGTGAGAAATCAAGTTCGACCTGGAGACCGGTGGGACGGAAGCGGGTTGCCTCGAAGGTGAATTCCACCTTTTGCCATACGCTTGGCGGCAGCTCGCAGGGCTCGCTTTGCCAGGCGGTTTCCACGGTCTCATCGAAGACGTCGTGGACGCGAGGGCTCCCGAGGGAGAGCATCACGGCGCTCGTCGGATGCTCGGCGAAGCACCAGGCCGTGAAACGCAACTCGCGCCGGTAGGCCGGGGCTTCGGCTGCTTCCACGTTTTGGCCCACGGAGATTGACTTCTTCTCGCTGCGCAACTCGAAGCTGTTTTCGACGGGCACGTCGGACGGCGTTTCCTGGCTCTTGGTCTGTTGGAGTGGAGAACCGTGCACGTACCAGCGATCAGGTGAGGCAGGGCCGCGCGTCCAGAGGCTGGAGAGAAAAGCCCCGTTGATGAGCAATTCGCCCGTGCTCATTCCATCTCAATCGGATCGAGGCAGAGGACTCCCTCGGTTTGGAGGAGTGCGCTGCTCCAGGTGAGTCCTGCGCCGAGGCCGGCGAGCAGTGAGGTGACGCGCCCCGCGGCGAGCTCGGTGGTGGCGCGCGTGAGCATGGAGAGGACGATTCCGCCGGAGCCGCCGCGGCCGAATTCGGGCGTGAGGGTGTGGAAGCGATCGCGCGAAATTCCGAGCTCGCGCCGGATGCGGTCTTCCGTGGCGAGGGTGATCGGCTGGAGGAAAAAGTGGTCCACTTCGCCAATGTGGCGTACCGCAAGAGTCAGCACTTCGCGCACGCACGCCGGCAGCGCTCGGAGCGCCATTGCTTCCACTGCGGGCAGGTCCAGGATGAAATCCATGGGCGCGACGGTGCCGCCTTGAAACATTTCGGCGCGCGGAGGGCGCCGCGTGCCGCCGATCGGCATGTGGCAGGCCAGGTGGGCTTGCCCGTCGCCGCCGCTTTGGAAGTACATCGGGGCGGCTCCCGGAGTGTGTTCCAGGGCGCAGACGCTGCCGTTGTGCCCGCAGATTTGATCGGGGGATTCGATTCCCTCCGAGCCGATTACGACCTTGCTAACTTCGCCGCAGAGGAGCAGCCCGCGGCGCAGATGCCCGCCGCTGAGCATGCTGGCCATGAGCTGCAGCCCGTGCAGAAAAGTGGCCTCGCTGCCGGGGAGATCGAAGGCTACGGCGGTTTTCGGGATGCGCAGCCGGTCCTGCAGGATGATGGCCGTGGCGGGGATGGGGTAATCCGGCGTGAGGGTGACCAAGATCACCACGTCGATCTGCTCGGGCGTCCAGCCGAGCTTTTCCATGAGCGCCTCGGCGGCGCGCACGCAGAAGTCCGATTGGCACTGCTCCCAGGCGGCGGCGCGGACCGCCGGTTGCCGGCCTTGGGTGCGCGCTTTGACGAAGCGGTCAGCCGGCACCCCTGCTTCCTCCCAGGTGCGAACGCGCAGAGGCGGCACGGCCGTGGCGAGGCCGGCTAAGTGGACGTTTTGAATCGTGGCGGCGCCCATTACATCAGCCCTCCATCCATGATGAGATTCGTGCCCGTGATCCATTTGCTGGCCGGCGAAAGGAAAAAGATCGCGGCATTAGCCACATCCTCCGGCGTGCCGTAACCCAGTGGGTAGCGCGCCTCGTCCTGCGCCAGCAGCTCCGGGGTGATTTGCTCGGCCATTCCTTCCGCCACCTCGGTCTTCACCATGCCGGGCGAGAGGCAATTCGAGCGGATCTTCTGGCCGGAAAGTTCATGCGCCAGCACACGGGAGATGCCATTCAGCGCGCCCTTCGAGCCGGCGTAGATGGAGTGACCCTTGGTGCCGACATTCGGGCTGATGGACGAGATGAAGACGATTGAGGCGCCAGGGTTGAGCTTGCGGCTCTTGGCGAGCTGCTGGGTGAGGAAAAGGGGCGCTTCCACATTGATGGCGTACACTTCCTGGTAGCGGCGCTCCGTGTTGAATTTGAAGGGATGCAGCAGAGTGAGCCCGGCGCAGTGCACCAGTCCATCGAGCGCGGGCAACTCCGCTGCGAGGCGGCTGCGTTCGGCGGGGACGGTCAAATCGGCTTTGGCGGAAACGTGATCCGTGCCGTGAAGCGCTGCTAGCGTATGGGCGAGGCGTTGATCGTCGCGGCCGGTGATCACGACCCGCGCCCCGGCTTGCGCGACGGAGATCGCGGTCTGGCGACCGAGACCCGCGGTGGCGCCGGTGACCAGGACGGTGCGTCCGGTTAGGGAGAAAGGATTGTCACTCATACTTCGACCAGTTCCGGGCAGACTACATTTTCCGTTTCCCAATAAGTCGAGGCCCAGGAGAGGCCCACGCCGAAGCCGGACATGACCAGCTTGAGCGGTGCTGCGGCCATGCGCTCGCGCAATTGCATGGTGATCGTCAGCGGAATAGTGGCGGAGCTGGTATTGCCAAAGTCGTACAGCGTGGTGGGCGCTTTGTCCGGTTTTGTGCCGATTTTTCGCGCCACCTGGTTGTTGATGAACTGATTGGCTTGGTGAAAGACGTACGCGTCTACTTCCGCCACGCTGTGGCCGGCGTATTCCAGCAGCCGTTTTACGGAGACCGGCACTTCGCGCATGGAGAAGTTTATGATCTCAGCGGCGTCGAGCACTACATCGGTCGCGCCGCGCGTGCCGCCGCCTTTCAGCTCCGCTTTGTCGAAAGAGGAAGCATCCACCGGGCAGCGGCTCCCGCCGGCCGGGACATAGATGACTTCATAGCCGCTGCCGTCGCTGCCTAGCTCGAAATAGATAGGCTTGGCGCCCTCGCCGATTTCCAAAGCGGTGGCCGAGGCGGCGTGGCCGAAGAGGACGGCGCTGGCGGGATCGCTGTCGCCGTGCATTTTCGAGACGTCGCCCGCCAGCAGCAGCCCGCGGCGGAGTCCGCTCCCCTCCAGCAGCGCGCCGAGCGCGTAGAGTCCATAGGTATAGCCGGAGCAGCCGAGATTGATATCGAAGGCGAGACAGCTCTGCGGCAGCCCCAGTCGGTCCTGAAGGATCTGCGCGGTGGCGGGAAAAGGATAGTCGGGCGTCTGCGAAACAAAGATGACCGCGTCGATCTCCTCCCGTTGCCAGCCTAGCTCCGGCAGGAGGCGTTCCGCTGCGGCGAAGCAAAGATCCGAGCAGGTGAGCTCGCGCGGCGCCCAGCGGCGAAAGCGGATACCCGTGTATTTGATGATCTTTTCCCGGTGCTCCTCGGACAACACCGCGTAATCCGAGTTCGAGACGATCTGCTTCGGCACCGCGGAAGCGATGCCGGCGATGCGCGTGCGGTGCAGCGTGACCAGCGCCATGGCTAGGTAGCCGCCGCTTGTTTTTTGGCGGCGACCAATTGGTAGATATCGCCCAGGGTGCGGCAGGACCTCAGCTCGACGCCGCGCACCTGCACTTCGTATTCGCAATCGATCATGGCCAGCAGGCAGAGCAGGCCGAGCGAGTCGAGCTGCGGGACATCGGCGATGACCGTCTCGGGATTCAGCGAGTCCGGCTCCAGGCCTTCGATGGCATTTTCAAAGTGTCGCACAAATTGGTCGGCTTCCGTACTCATAGTCATATAGATAAAATCGATTGGTTAGTTAGGCGGCGGCCTGCATGGCAGCCTGGTAAGTTTCGTGAAACCGGCAGATGCGTTCCTCTTCATCGCTGAGCACTCCGCGGCCGTGGGCAAAGCGAATGCCTCGCTGGGCTACCTGGCAAATGCCGATGTCTTCCGCAAAGATCGCGCGCACCAACTCGGCGGCGGCGAGGTAAAACTGGCGGTGCAGCGCTTGCTCCATTTTGGAAAGCTCGCCCAAGCCGTTGGTGGTAAAAAGGAAACTGGTAAGCTGGGTCGTCTCTTCGTCGATGGGGAGGATGCGCTGGAGACTAAACGATTCGCCTCGGGTGGAGGCAAAGACGAAACTGGGAAAGCAGTAGTAATGGCGGTAGCCGTCCAATCGCTGGGGCCGCTTGGCTAAGAAGCGGTAGGCGCGATCGAGCCGTTCCGTGATCTCAGGGGCCATGGGGGAAAAGACGGCGGAGTTTGGCCCAGTGGCGGTGAAATGGCTCCCGCTCTTTTTCGATTCCGCGCCCGCTCGCTCAGCGCTCAGCCCCGCCATGCCTAGTTTGCCGATCGTCTCCGGATGCACGCAGTCCACATGATAGCCTTCCAGCGTATTTTCCACCACGATCTTCCAATTCGCCTGCACGGTGTGCTCGGTGTGCTCCACGATCTCGCCGCAGGCTGCGGCCATTTCCGCCAGCGGGGCCGCGTAGTCTCCGAGTTGCGCCGTGAGGTCGTCCGGCGGGACCGGCACGCCGGCCTGCTCTTTTTTGATGAAGACGAGCGGCCCGAGCAATTGGACATGCCAGCGGCTGAGCCGGTAGTCGCAGACCGTCTCCGGCGTAATTTCCGCGATGAGTGGTTTGCGCGGGATGGCGTAGGGGATGCCCTCGGCGTTGTAGATCCAGCCGTGGTACGGGCAGCGCAGCTCACGATTGCCCGCGGGGACCGCGTGGATGCGGGCAAAACGGTGTGAGCAAACATTGTTAAACGCCTTCAACGTCCCCTGGAAGTTTTGCAGGATCACGGAGAGCCCCCCGATTTCCAGGACGCGGAAGTCCTGGTGATGAGGCAACTGGCGCGCATCGCCGGCGAAGATCCAGTGCCGCAGAAAAATGCGCTCGTGCTCGGCCGCGAAGACCTGGGGGTCGCAATAGTTCTGGGGTGGGATGAGCGGCAGCATGCAGCGGGCGTCACATTAAAGGCCGGTTTTGCTTCTCGCCAATGCCGGAACGCGCGTGGAGCAAACTTAAGCGGCGCGGGCGCACCACTCGCGCCACATGGTGCGGAAGGCGGCCTCCAGTTCGCGGGTGTAGGCCGTGCCATCGCCCAGCAGCGGGCTCAGCCGGGAGCGCAGCTCGCGGCGCCAAATGGCTAGGCGAGGCAGATCGCCGGCGGCGGCCAAAGCGTGCTGCACGTATTCCGCCGGGTCATTGGCGGAAAGCTCGGCCAGCCCCAGCCCGCGCAAAAGATTCACGCCCGCCCGGCCGGTGCTCCCGGGGCCGGCCAGGGTGATGAAGGGAACGCCCATCCAGGCTGCGAGCAACGTGGTGGTGCCGCCATTGTATGGGAAGGTATCCAGCACCACATCCACCCGGTGATGCAGGGCGAGGTACTCCGCCATGGGGAGCCGCTCCAAAAACTCCAGCCGCTCCGGCTCGATGCCGGCGGCGAGCAGAATCTCCTGGGCAGGGCCGCCGCCGCGACCGACTACCAGTAAGCGTGCGCTCGGCAGGCCTCGCAGGATTTCCGCCCAAGCGGCCAGGACCTCCGGCGTGACCTTGGCCAGATTGTTGAACGAGGCAAAAGTGACGTGCCCAATCTCGAGCGAGGGTAGGTCATTGACCGGTGGGCAATCCACCGGCGGGCAAAAGGTCGCCGCGCCCGCAGCCAGCCGTACCAGGCGCTCCGAGCTGAAGGCTTCGCTGGAGCCCGTGGGGTTCAGGTTTTCATCGGTGATGCGATAGTCCATCGTGCTCATCCCCGTGGTCTGCATGTAACCGATCATGCTTACCTGCACCGGCGCGGGCTTGCGGGCAAAGGCGGGCAGGCGATTGCCCGCGGTGTGCCCGGAGAGGTCCACCAGAATGTCGATTTCGTCGCGCCGGATTTGCGCGCAGAGTTCTTCGTCGGTCAGTACGCTCACCTCGTGCCAGTGGTGCGCATGGCCGCGCAGGCGCTTGGTTACTGCGTCGCTCACCGTCTGGTTTGCATAGCAGAAGACCTCGACCTCGGCGGGCGAGTGGACCGCCAGCATTGGCTCGAAAAAATTGGCCACGGGGTGATCGCGGAAATCCGCCGAGACGTAGCCCACCCGCAGCCGACGCTGCGGATCGCGCTGGTTTTCATGTGGGGCAGGGGAGATGGCGAGGGGCTGCGCGATCTGCTTATCGAAACGCCGGTGCTCCGCATAGATCGTCTCCGGCGGAATGCCGGTCTGGTAGTTCAGCGTCAGCAGATAGTTGCTGAAAATCGCGGCGCTGTGCGGGTGGAGTTGCTGCGCGAGCCGCAAACCTTCCAGGGCTTCGGCCGTGCGCCCCATTTCAGACAAGGTGGCCCCCAAATTGTTGTACGCCAGGTGGCACTGCGGCTGCAATTCGCGCGCTTTGGCAAAACAGGCGATCGCCTGCTGGTACTGGCCCTGTGCCTTCAGAGCGTTGCCCAGGTTGTTCAGGGCGTTGGTAAACTGTGGGTCCAGCTTCAGGGCCTCCCAGGCGGCCTGTTCCGCTTTGGCCGGCTGGCCCAGGCTGTTGTAGGCGGCGGAGAGATTGGAGAGCACCCCGGCGGATTGCTTGGCGCGCGGGAGCCCAGAGAGCACGCGCACCGCCTCCTCGCAGCGTCCGGCCTGCAAGAGCACGGCCCCCAGATTGCCCGCGATTTGCGGAGAATCGGGCGCCAGCCGGCTGGCTTTGCGCAGGCTGCCGATGGCTTGAAAGTAATCGCCCTTCAGTTGAAAAACCGACCCCAAATTGGCGTGCGCCACGGCCGATTTCGGCTCCAGTTCGGTGGCCCGGCGGTAGCAGGCGAGGGCCTCATCCAGCTCCCCGGCGGCGCGCAGGGCCGCGCCCAGTTTTTCGTGGACCGCAGCCTGGCGAGGCGCCGTTTCCGTGGCGGCGCGGTAAAAATCGAGTGCCTCTTCCTGCCGGCCCATCTTTTGCAAAATCGCGGCGAGATCGCATATAGCGGCAACATTTTCCCCTCGGACTGAGAGCGAATGCGAGATGAGCGCCACGGCGTCCTCCATCTGCCCGGTCTCGGCGGCCAGGAGGCCCAGCCGGTGGAGCGCCCCCGGATCGTCTGGATTTGCCTGGAGAATGCGCTGGCAACTCTCGACCGCCGCCTCGATCCGCGCCGTTTGCGGTGGCTGCGGCTGGGTCCGGGGATCGGTCAGGGTGGTCATGGAAAGGAAATGCGCCTCGTCCATAGCAGCCTTCGTGCCGAACTGGGCTGGCGGAAGGCCGCCGCCTAGAACGAGATGGACGATTGCAGACCCACCGTGACTTGCTCGAAATCGGAGCTCGGGAGGCTCGAATCGAAGTTTCGGTACTGGTAAAAGAGCTCAATCTGGAAGTTATCCACCGCCCGGCCGGTGAGGGGCCGATAGCCCAGCGCGGGGCGCACTGTGAATTCGGATTCCCGCCGGCCGGTCTCGTAATCCCGCTGGCGCACGATGATTTCCCCGCGGACGTAGAAGTCGTGCCGCAGATCGTGCGTGGCATCCAGGCCGAAGCGGGCGTCGCGGTAGAGATCGCCCCGGCCGGTGACCGAAGGCTGGTTGCGCAGGCGAAAGCCGGCGTTTACGCGGGTCGAGTCGCTGGGGACCCAGTTGAGCAGAATGGTGGTGGCCGGCTCGCCTTGGTTTCCGCTTTCGGCAGGGCGATCCAGTTGCCGCAACTCCAGGCCGCCCCGCGCTTGCAAGAGCAGCTTGGCCGTGGCCCGCCAGGTCAAGGCGAGATAGCTGTACTCGTAATCGACCTTCCCAAGATCGGCCTCGTCGAATTCGATGTGGCGCACTTCCACGCCGGTGCCGAGCAGCGTTTTGGCGGAGTATTCCCAGGTGAGGCTGACATCGAGGATGTAATCGGCGCGATCCGTGGCGCCACCCTGCACTTTGATGCGGTCGTAGGTGCCCTCCGCGCGCAGCAGGGTCCGCACGCTGGGCCGATATTCCAGGCGCGGCGCCAGCTCAAAGAGGGTGAAGCTATCTTCCGGCGAGTCGAGGCCGCCGACCGAGAAGAGATTCTCATCGTACTCGTAACGGATCGCCGCGGTGCTCACCGGATTGGCGCGGCCCAGCTCACCCCGTGTGCGCTGCAGGGTGCGGGAGGTGCCGTTGCCCAGGAGCTGCCGCACGGTGGGGAGGTATTCCAGTTGCAGGTAATTTTCGGAGTCGGTGGAGCGCTCGCGGCGCGGCCCGGGCGGGTCGCCCACCTGGAGGCGCACTTGCGGGGTGGTCTCCATCACGGTGTCTTCGCGGGCAAAGCGAGTCGGCACCGCGTCCACGTTGTGGCTGTAGCGGATTTCGGTCTGGAGGCCAAAGTTGAGCTGGGCCGCGACCTCGCCGGTGCCGGGCAGGCGGAGACTGAAGCCGGCGGTATCGGTGGCGGGAGCGAAATCGCGGCCGGGATGGCGCTGGAGGCCCAGCGGCACTTCCGCGGCGCGCTCGCGGACATTCAGCCGCGAGCCGGGCGGCGCGGCCTCCACAAAGCGCTCGCGCAGCAGGGGCGCCGTCGAAACTTGCTGTTCCGTGGGTGGTGTGGCAAAGGCCGGAGGCAAGGGAAGCAGCGGGAGGGTGGGTGCTGCCGGACGTGTGATCATCGAAAACGCCGGCGGAAATGTGGGGGGGGGAATGGGAGCCGGGGCAGGGCGGGCGGGGGGTATTGCCGGGATGAGGTTCGGCTCGTCCGGCAGCGGCGCGGGGTTTTGGGGCAGTCCACTTTTCGGTGAGCGCGCCTCTGGACGGGGGCCCAAGCCCGTGTCCGGCGCCGGGAGAACGGCCGGCGTTTGCTGGGCCCAGCCGCGCACCGTCGTGACCCAAAGCAGCAACGCCAGGCGAATCCAGGGGAGGAAAGGCGGATTCTGGGGTCGCGGTTGCACCGCCTGTTTCCATCCCGCACTCGCGCAAAGGCGTCAATCCTCTTGACTCTGCGCGGTCGAAACAAAAAGAAGCTGCTCTGCGATGAAAGTCCCCTACTTCTGGCCGGTCTGTTGCGGCGCTGCTCTGCTCCTGGCCGGCTGTGCCCCGTCCAGCTCACCCGATGAGCTCAGGGCGGCCGACCGCGCGACGGCTCACGCCGGGGGACGTTATCAAATCGGACCCGGCGATTTCTTGATGATCACCTTCTTCGGTGAGCCGGACTATACGCAACAGGTGCGGGTGGACTCGAGCGGCCAGATCAATCTTCCTTTCCTGGCCGGCTCCGGCACCGGGGAGATTCGGGCGAAGGGCCTCAGCGCAGCGCAACTCGCGGAGCAGATCAACAAGTACGCGCAGCAAAACGAGATTTTGAAGCACGCGCGGGCGCAGGTGGTGGTGGTGGAGTTTGCCAATCAAACCTTTGTGCTGCTCGGCCAGGTGAATCAACCGGGGCGCTACGCTTTCCCGCGCGGCATCGATCCGCGCATGGATATCAAGGACGCGATCGCGCTCGGAGGCGGTTTCACCCGGCTCGCACGGCAGTCGCAAGTCGTCGTGAAGCGGGGCGCGCAAGTTTATCGGCTCGATCTGCACAAGCTGGCCACGCAAGCGGGCAGCGGCAGTTTCACGGTGATTCCCGGCGATGCCATCACCGTGGAGGAGCGGCTCTTTTAAGCCGGCTCCGGGTTCAGCGTGCGGGCGCGGGCGCGATCCAGCAAAAAGCCGAGGCTGCCGACCAGCAAGAGATAAGCGCAGGCGCCGCTCAGGTTGGCGATGGCGATGCCGGCCAGGCCGTAGATCTTTGGCAGCACACTATCCAGCACGACGATGAGTGTGAGGCTGGCCGCGAAACTGAGGAGCACCGTCTGCGTTTTGTTGCCGCGCTCCAGCGGCTTTTGCACCATGAGCGCGATCTGCCACCCGGCGCCGGAACCGCAGAGGGCCAGGAGCAGCGGCCAGGAGAAGGGCTGCTCGATTTTGAGCAAGCGGAAGAGGATGGGGCTGCACGCGAGGACCGTCAGCGCTCCGAGCGCGGCCAGCCCGACTTGGGCGAGCAGCCCGGTGCGGATGAGGCGATTGGACCGTGCCAGATCGCCAGCATTGAAGGCGTTCATGATGCGCGGATGCAGTGCGAGCGTTACTGGCATCAGGCCCACGGTGAAGCCTCGCACCACCAAATCGTACACGCCGATGTACTGCCCCGCGCGCGCCGGGTCGAAAAACATCAGCAGAAAATAGCGCTCCAGCACGGGCAGGCCCGTGAGCCCCGCGGAGAAGAGCGTGAGGCTGAAGCCGTACGAAAAATAGCCGCGAAAAGAGCCCGTGCTCGCTTCGGTTTTTTCTGAGGCGGATGGCGACAGAAGCTGGCGCAACGGTGGAAAAGCGACCACGAGTGCTACCGCCGCGGCCAGGAGAATGCCGAGCGCGAGCGAGAACTCGCCGCGCCAGTGCCAGGCCAAAAGGGTGGGCAGGATCAGGAGCAGGCTGAATTTGACGAGCTCGGTCCAGAGGATGCGGCTGGGCTGGATGCGCGACTGGAAGACCGCCTGGCTCAGGGCCGTCAATCCCAGGCAAATCGCGGCGCCGGCCAAAGCCAGAAACGCAGCGGAGGCGCGCCCGGCCAGCCCGTGAAACGCCAGGCAGGCGCCGCCGATGGCAGCCAGCGCCGTGATCGCTCCAGACCAAACCAACGCGCCGAGCAACCCGGGCACCCGGAGCGAATCCGGGCCAAAACGAAGCACGCATTGATTCAGCCAGCTAAAGCCGAGCGAGCTGCACGTCAGGATTAAGAACCAGGAGGTGGAGTAAAAGCCGTAGTATTCCGGCCCGAGCGTCCGCGTGACCACGATCGCCGCCAGCAGCCCAGCCAGGCCGGAAACCGCTTTGATTACGGCGTAGAGCAGCATTTCCCGCGGGCTGCGGGCCGAGGCCCGGGCGGCGGGGGTGGGGGCGGCGCTCATGTACGCCGATTGAAAAACATAGGCAGGCCGATGCCGGCGAGCACTAAACCGCTGAGCTGCGCCGTATAGGCCGTGATGGAATAGATGGGGCTCCAGAGCCAAAAGATGCAGCTCGCTGCGCACCACAGGGCACCGCGCAAATGGCCGCGCCGCACCAGACCGAAACCAGCGCCGGCCAGCGCCCCGAAAATCACGAGAAACGCGCCGGTGCCCATCAGGCCAAAATCTTCGACGAGCCCGCGAAACGCAGAAAAGAGGTTGGAGTACTGTCCCGAGCCGATCTCGATTTGCTCGTAATTCAGCTCGCCGTTTTCCACGAGGCCAAACATCCCAAACAAACCGCGAAAGGTGATTTCACCGAGGCGCAACGGCTGCAAAATGCCGAAGCCGGCATCGTGATCGATATACCAGGAGAAACCGCAAACGGTGCCGAAGAACCAGATTCGGAGGTGCCAGAGGACCTCGGAGAGCCGCCCCATATCGTTGGTGCCGGCGCGCAGGAGTTGGCCCACAATGAAGAGCATCGGCACCGCCACGCCGCCCACGGCCATGAGGATCACGCGGCGTTTGGTGAAAAGCGGGATGACGCCGGGCCGGGTCGCGGCCATGCCGAGCACCGAGCCGCTGATGGTAAAGAGCAGCCAGTAAAGGACCGTGGCGCGCGTGGTGAACAGGAGCGAGCCGGCCAGCACTGGCGCGAAGATCACCAGACACAGCCGCCAGACGAGCCCTTTGGATTTCCAGCCATCGGTGGTGAGCAGGAAGCCATTCACCACGCTCATCGCATAGGTGGGCACAAAGAGAATGCGCGCGGCGAGCGGCGCCACGTAGGCCTCCTCGTAGCGCATCTTCGAGAGCGAGTTGGTGGTATTGAGCAGCGCGTTGACATCGAGCAGCGAACCGAGCGCGACCCCCGTAGCACGCAAATTGATCACGACGGCCGCCAGTCCGCACAAAGCCGCGCAGAGATTGCCCAGCACGACCAGGCGCTCCTTCGGCAGGGTGATGGCCCGGTCCGAAGTGCCCGCGGTGAAAGCGCGTTCCATGAAGTACGCCGGCAAGGCGAAGCTGAGCAAAAAGCCGATGAGAATGAGCCCGGCGGTGCTGCTGAAATAGTAATCCGGCGCACCCACGCCGGGGAGAAAGAAGACGAGCGCCCAGACCAGGAACGGGATCGCCGCCGGGGCCAGCCAGGTGCGCGAGAGCACCTTGAAACCAAAGCCCAGGGTGAGGCAGAGGCCTCCGAAAAGCAGCGGCAGCGGGCTCATCGCTAATAGGCGTTCTTATTCCCGATGAGGGTGCGGAACATGATGCGAATATCCAGCCAGAGGCTCCAGTTTTCGATATAGTAGAGGTCGCACTTCACCCGCTCGGTGAGATCGGTATCGCCCCGCAGCCCGTTCACTTGGGCCCAGCCGGTGATGCCGGGGCAGATATTATAGCGCGCATTGTAGTGCGGAATCTCATCGCTAAGCAGCTCGGAGTGATAAGTGCGCTCCGGCCGTGGCCCCACCAGGCTCATGTCGCCTTTTAGCACATTCCAAAACTGCGGCACTTCATCGATGTTGAACTTTCGCATGAAGCCTCCGATGCGCAGCACTCTCGGGTCGGCGCGCAGGGTCGATTGGTTGAGGTGATCGCTCTTCTCCGAGCCGAGCCGCATGCTCCGCAGCTTGTACATGCGAAACTTGCGCCCTTTGCGGCCATAGCGTTCCTGCGCAAAGAAGATCGGGCCGCGCCGTTCCTCCAGGAAAATGAGCGCGCCGAAGAAAAGGATGAGCGGCGCGGAAAGCATCAGTCCCACCAGTCCGCCGAGAATATCGACCGCCCGTTTCAGCACCAGATTGAAAGTGGAATCCAACGGCAGTTTGGAAATGCCGAGCAAGGGCGTGCCGCCGATTTTCTCGAGGTTGAGCCCGGAGACGAGCGCCTCGAAGCAGGAGGGGATCAGCTTGAAATCGACCATCCACTTTTCGCAAAGGTTCGAGTGAAGCAGCAGCGAGTTTTGTGTGGCTTCCGGGCCGCTGGCGATCACCACATCCGCCACGTCTTGCGAAAGCAAAAGGTCGAGATCTTCTTCGGAGCCGATCGCCTCGCGGCACTCCGCGCAAGCTGAGGCCGAGTTGGTCGGCTCGTTCGCGTGAAGGGTGAGCCGCCCGATGATCTCGAAAGCCTGATCTTCGTCACCGCTCAGCCGCGCGGCGAGCCGATCGGCCTCCCCGCTCCATCCCAGGAAGAGGATGCGCCGGCGCAAGCATTTGGCCATGGCCGTGCCGTGCAATCCGATCTGGAGCAAACGGCGCCAGCCGGCCACCAAGAGCCCAGCGACTACCCCGCCCAGCAGAAATTTCGTGCGCTCCAGTTCGCCCGTGGGTTGCAAAAGCTGGAAGACTCCCGGACAAACGAACAGCCACAAAAAGGTGGCCCGGCCGATCACGGGCGCCGCGGCTCTAAAGCGTCGCAGGCGGCTCAGCTCATAGCCGCCGAATTGATTGATGAGCAGGAGCAGGAGGGCGGCCTCACCCCCGGATCGTCCCCACCCGGAGCCGAAACCTCCGTAGATCCAGGCGGCGACCGAGAGCGCCGCGAGCACCGCAAAAAAATCGCCGGCCATGGCCGAGACGATCAGCCGGAACGAGAACGAAATGCGAAAGCGGCGCAGGTAATTCTCACCGCGCGCCTGGATCGAATTGACGTAGCTCAGCCACTCCTGATCCGCCGCGGGATGGGCCTGAGGAGAAGGCTCGGGCCCTGCCGACCTGGCCTGGGGGACGGGTTCGGACGCGAATGTGGACATAAAGTTTTATGCTTCGGACGAATGCCGGTGTGCCCCGGATTGCCCATTCAGAATGACGCCGGCCAGTTTCACCTGGGCGTGCGAAAGGACCGTGCAAACCCGCTTGGCCATCGCCAGCGGAGTCTCGCCTGCGCGGATCACCAGGCAGACGGCCTCGGCCTGCGGAGCGAGCGCCACCGTATCGCTGAAAACATCCAGCGGCGTGGTATCGATGACCACGTGATCGAAATGCGCGAGCGCTTCCTCCAGGATCGCGGGCCACCGGTCGCTGGCGAGCAAGGTGGCCGCGTTGCGCGCAGGCTCCGGCGCGGCGAGCAGGCTCAATCCGCCGTGGCCGGTCGCCGTCGAAGCTTGCTCGAGCTTCAGCTCGCCGGCGAGCACGGCGGTCGCGCTCCCATTCAGCTTGGCCTGGAATAACTTTGCCAGACGAGGCTGGCGCAAATTGGCGTCGATTAGCAGCACCCGGCGGCCTTGCTGCGTGAGGGTCAGCGCGTAATTGGTGGCGCAAAACGTGGCGCCGTCGCCCGTGCGCGCGCCGGTGAAAACGATGGTGCGCGGGGCCTTGCCGGCTCCGCCGAGTTGCATGGAGGTGCGCAGCCAGCGAAACGCCTCGGCCGCCTCGCTATCCGCGTCGGCTTTGGCGAGCAACTCGCCCTCCCGCCGCCGCGCTTTGGCCACCGTGGCCAGCACCCGCAGCCCCAAGGTATCCTCCACTTGCGCCGCGCTCTTGGCCGCCGTGCTGAGCAAATCCGAGGCGATCACCGTGCCGGTCCCGGCGAGCAGACCGCCAAAAAGCGCGAGTACCAGAACAATGCCTTTGCGCGGCCACGCGGGCTTTTCCGCCAGCAAGGGAGACTCCACCACCCGGAGATAGCTCGGGTCGAAACCTTGCGTGATGTCGGTTTCTTTGAGCCGTTTGATCAACGCGTCGTAGAGCGCGCGGTTCGATTCGATCTCCCGGCGCAGCGCCTTCACGGGGATTTCCAGGCGATTCAGTTCGAGCGCCGACTGCTCCTGTGCGCGCAAGGCGGTCTCCAGCTTGGCCTCCGTGTCGCGGGCCGAGGCGTAAGCTTGCCGCAAGAGCTGGCCCGCGTTCGCCAGGGTGGCTTCCCTCGTCCGCACCAATTCACCGAGCTGAGTCTCCGTCGAGATGAGCCGCGTGTTCCGCGATAGATACTGCTCCTTCAAAGAGGCGCGCTGCGCTTCCTGGTCGCTGATTTGCTTGTTAATCACCTGGATCGCTGGCAGAGCGGCCACGCTGGGGATCGCCATCAGGTCCTGCAAATTGTTCCCCTTGCACGCCTCCAGGGCCGCGAGATCGCCCTCCAGGCGGAGCCGCTCGGACTTGGCGGTGGTGAGCTTGAAATTCAGATCGCGCAGTTTTTCCACGACGATGTTCTGGCTGTCTTCCAGCGAGACAGACTGGTGCTGCTCCTTGAAATCCTGGAGCGCCTGCTCGGACGCTTGCAGATTCTTTTTCAATTCTTCCGCCTCGCGCAGCAGCACGACGTTCGTCTCCTTCCACACGCGCACCCGCTGCTCCAGCGCATCCTGCGTGAATTCCTTGAGGACCGTCTCCGCCAGCAGCTTCGCTCTTTCGGGATTGTGGTCGCCCGCCTCAATCTCGATCAAACGGGAGCCGCGCCGTTGGGCCACGCGGATCTGCTTGCCGAGCTTTTCGCTGAGTCCGATTTCGGTCCACGGCCCGTCTTCCTTGGGAGCAAAATCCGGGTCATTCTCCAGTTTCAGCGCGTGAATGACGCGCAGCATGAGCGTCTTGGAGCTGAGCGCCTGCTCGATGGTCTTGAGCACTTCGGGCGTGCGGTAATCCTCCGGGTTCACCTCCTGAATATTCAGCACGTTTGGCGGCGTCTGCTCCACCTGCACCACGAGCATGGAAGAATAAGTGGGTGGAACCAGCAGGAGAAAAGCTACGGCCACGCCGGCGCAGCCACCCACGAAGAGGGCGACCCGCAGCCACCGGGCACGGAGCAGTTTCAGTAGTCGGCGGAGATCGAAATCGGTGTCCTTCAAGGGAATCGAGGGGTGTTAGGGCTTTCTCAAAGCTGACTAAGCACGTTTCCTGCCGCCGTTTGCGAAAAGATGCTCGCCCTCTCCGCCAGCTAGCGAGGTGGCCCGTCTTGAACACGGCACTTTTCCTTTCTGGTATGATCGCAAGTTTCGAGAAATCGTAAGCGTCTTCCCTCACCATGAGAACTGTGTTCCCTCTTTGTTTCCTCCTGCTGGCTGTGGCGATTGTTCCGATTGCGCCCGCGGCCGAGCCTGCCCCGCTCCGCGATAAAACGCTCGTTGCCTGGGCGGCCCCGGCCAATCTGACCCAGCACGGGGGGAGCGTTTTGACACTGGACGACCGGCAGACGCATTTCGATGGCATCGTCTTTGCCGAGCTGGCACCCGCGCGTTGGATGGCCGGCAGCGATTTTCACTATCGCACGGGCAAGCAGCAGGAGGCGTGGCCCGCCGAGACCGCGGCCCCCGATACGCTCGTGCAAATCGCGCTAGTCTATCGTGGACGCGAGATCGTCGCGTATCGCAATGGGCAGGATTATTCGCGGCATACGATCAAGGAGCCCGAAGAGTTTGGGCCCGAGAGCGTGGCCATCATCGGCCCGCGGCATTTGGAGAATCGGCGCGATTGTTTCGCGGGCGCGGTGGAGGATGCCCGCATCTACGATGTGGCCCTTTCACCGGAGCAGATCGCTGCGCTGAAGCCGCAGATGGCCTCCGAGCCGAAGCCTTGGGCTTGGTGGACTTTTGCGGATGGCCAGGCCACGGAGCGGATGGGGCGTTTGCCGCACACCTGGCTTTCGCGCGGGGCCAAGGTGGAAAACGGGCGGCTGCTCCTGGATGGCAAGACGGGAGGGCTCTACGCGGCGCGGACGGAGGAGGTGCTCAAGACCATAAGCGGGCGGGCGCCGGACAAGACGCCGCCTCCGCCCGAGCTGGTCCTGAATTACCACCTGATGCACCCCGGCGGCAATAGCGCGCCCGGCGATCCCAATGCCGCTTTCTATCTCGATGGCGTCTATCACCTGCACTACATCCTGGGGCACAACGGCACCTTTTCTTTCGTGCACGTTTCTAGCCCCGACATGCTCCATTGGACGTGGCACAAGACCAGTCTCCAACCCTCGTTCACGGGCCACGGGATGTTCAGCGGCACCGGCTTTCTGACGAAAGAGGGAAGGCCCGCCGCGATCTATCATGGCCAGGGCTCGGGCCGAAATCAGATAGCCATCGCCAAGGATAACCGGCTTGAGGAGTGGGAGAAACCTTATCCCGTGGAGCCCAAGACTGCCGAGGGCAAGCCGGCCCAGATTCAGCACTGGGACCCCGATTGCTTCCTCATCGGAGATACCTATTATGCGATCTCCGGTGGGCGGTATCCGGCGCTCATGAAATCGCCGGATCTCAAGCGCTGGACTTACTTGCACCCCTTTTTGCAGCGCGATCTTCCGGACGTCGTCGCGGGTGAAGACATCTCCTGCGGCAATTTCTTCAAGCTAGGCAACAAATGGATGCTCCTTTGCATCAGTCACTCGCTAGGCTGCCGCTATTACCTCGGCGAATGGGATGCCAAAGCGGAGCAATTCGTGCCCGAAACTCACGGCCGCATGAACTGGCGCCGCGAAGAGCAATCGCTATACGACGTAGTTTACCGCGACTTTTTCGCGCCGGAAAGTGTGCTCACCCCGGATGGCCGCCGGGTGATGTGGGCCTGGTGTGCCACGCTGGATAAACAGATCGCGCTCCGCACCCTGCAATCGCTCCCGCGCGAGCTGAGCCTGCCGGCCGACGGCATCCTGCGGATCAAGCCACTGCGCGAGCTGGAGACGCTGCGCCACGATCCCGCCGTCCTGCGCGATCTCAAAATAAGCCCGCCCGCGAGCAATACCCAGGGCGGGGTCTCCACCCGGCGCCTCACGGAGCTCCGGGGAGATAGCCTGGAAATCCGGATCGTGATCGAGCGCGCCCAGGCTGAGCGCAAACGCTTCGGTTTTCGCCTCTTCACGAGCGACAAGAGCGAGGGGCTCCCGGTCCTCTTCAAACCCGAAACCGGCACCCTGCGCGTCGGCACCGCCGAAGCTCCCTTCGCCGTCTCCGCCCTGCCGAAAGGAGAGGATGTAGAGCTGCGCATCTTTATCGATAAGTATCTCGTGGAGGTTTTCGTGAACGATCGCCAGGCCATGATCGCCGCTCACATGGACTATCGTGGCCACACGGGACTCGATGGCTATTCTTTCGGCGACGCGGCCACGATCAAAAGCCTCGAAACCTGGAAGCTGACGCCGTCAAACCAGGGCTTTCTCGAAGCGGTCAAGAGTCGGATTTGGGAGCCCGACGCGGAATGAGGCAAGCTGAATAGGACGCGGAGCAGATTCGTCTCTCAGGAGACAAATCTCTCTTCGTCTATGAATAGGCTTCGTCTCTCGTTCGTGCCGGTCCTCTCTCTCTCCGCGATCCTCGTCGGCTGTGCTTCGCCGCAACCGCACAAAGTAGCCTTTGATGAAAAAGCTTTCACAGAGACCGCGCGGTCCGGCAGCGGCACCGTCACCGGCCGCGCCTATTGCACCTACCGGGGCGACGAGTATCCTGCCAATCAGGAATACGTGGATCTGCTGCCGGTGAATGCCTACACTACGGAGAGTATTCAACGCGGCTTCTTGAGAGGGCAGAAGTTGCAACCCGATCCCCGGCTGGAGAAATATCGCCGTTCGGCCACCTCCGATTCTAACGGAAACTTTACCATTCGCCACGTGCCTCCCGGTCAGTATTACCTCGGCACCGTGGCCGCGTGGGAGCATCACTATGAATCGGAGAATGCCGACAATACCGGCACGGACAAAATGGTGGCCGAGCACAAGCGGCCGATCTTTGCCAAGGTTAGCGTGCACAATGGCGAGACGGTGCGGGTGAACCGATGGAACCAGGAGGGCCCGGACATCGGCCCGATCTTTGCCCACAGCGAGTAACACGACTTTCACTCGAAATCCTATAAGACCGCGCCGCCTCGTGGCTTTCATCGGGTGTGAGAACGTCCCTCTTTCGTGCGAGCACTCCCAGCTCGCTCCTGCTCCTTTGTTTTTGCTCGGCTGGGCTCGCGGCTGAGCCGGGCGCGCCGGTGTGCGACCGCATCCGCTTTTTTCCCGCGCCGGGCCGCGAGGCCGCCATGGTCGGCGGGCGTTTTGAGGGCTCCAATGTGGGCCGGCGCGACGGCTTTGAGCCGCTCGCCAGAATCGACACCCCGCCTGCCGCCAAAGCCTGGACGGAGCTGAAGTTCGCCAATACCAAAGTGTACCGTTGGCTGCGTTACGTGGGGCCGGAGGGAACGCCGGGGAGCATCGCGGAGCTGGAGTTTTATAGCGGCGAGCGAAAGTTGAGCGGCCGGGGCGTGGCCTATGGGCCGGCCATCACGGACGGTGGCCGGAGCTGGCAGCAGGCGTTCGATGAGAAGACGGACACCTGGTCCGAGTCACCCGAACCGGGCGAAGGTTTCGTAGGGATCGATTTGCACGAAGCGGCCACGGCGCGCTATCCGCAGTTCACCCCGGCCCCGGCTCAGCCTCCATTGCCCAGCTCCACTCCGCCGCCGGTGGTGCTGGATGCACCGCTGGAAGTGACCATCAAATGTCCCGCGCCCGGCGCGGTCCTCCGCTATACGCTGGATGGAAGCTGGCCGACTGCGGAGTGCGGCACGGTCTACAGTGGTCCCATCAAAATCGAGAGGACCAGCACCATCCAGGCCGTCTCGTTCCTCGAAGGGCGCGCGCCGAGCCCACCCATCGCAGTGACTTATCTCCTAAAGGGCTCCACGCGCCCTGGGTACAGCACGTTTCACTGGGGGAATAGCCTAACGCAGACGACCGGCATGCTATCCGCGTATATCCGCTCGGCGGGCTTTGCTCATCGCTCGGCCATTTTCGCCCGGCCCGGCGCCTGGAGCAAAGAGCTGTGGGATGTAGGGCTGGTGGATGAGAAAGAGCGCGCCGAGGCGCTTTGGAACACGCTGGACCAGGTCGATCACGTCACGGTGCAGCCGCGCGATTTCAATCTGGATGAGGAGGCGGGTTACGATGCGAAGTTCTTCGAGTGGGCCCGCGCGAAATCTCCTGGCGTGCAGCCGTGGCTTTACTGCGAGTGGACGGAAAAAAAGCGCGACCGGCCGACAGATCGCGGTGAGGTGCCGAGCCGCCAGATGCAGAAGCTTTTTCCCGCGAAGACTTGGGAGGAATCGATGGGGGCCATGGTGCTATACATGGAGGAATTGCAGCAGCGGGTTTTCGTTCTCTACCCGGAAGGCAAGCGCCCGCGCGTGCTCCCCACCGCGCTCATGATGGGCTGGATCAAGAACATCATCGATAGCGGCAAGTTCCCAGGCGTGAGCCCGGGCGCCTTCTATCGCCTGCTATTCAACGACCAGGTCCACCCTTCGGTGAACCCGCTCATCGGCGAGCACGGGAATGGCGGCTACCTGGTGGATCTGACCTGGTTCTCCGCCTTCTACGGGCTTTCTCCCGCAGGGCTGGTTTCTCCTTTTGGCACCACCTACACCCCGGAGCAGACGGCCCTGGTGCAGCATTTGGCCTGGGAGACCATCCGCAATTACCCGGACTGCGGTTTGTACGAGGAAGGGACCGTGCCTTGCGGAAAACCGGAGGCCACGGTGGAGGGAGCGGCGATTCGCCTGAAGTCTTCCACGCCGGGCGCTTGGTTTCGCTATACCCTCGATGGCACTACGCCCACCCGCACGCGAGGCTATATCTACTGTGGCGTCATTAGCGTTCAGCCGGGCATCCGGCTGCGCGCCGTGGCCTACCATAGCGGCCTGGTGGATAGCCCAGCGGTGGATTTGCCTATATCTAGCAAAGATGGAACTAACCAAAAGTAGGTTTTCGTGGCTCCTGCTGAGCCTGGCGATGCTGGTCCTTCGCGCCCAGGCAGCCGGCCCGCAAGTCTGGATGGGGCCGCCCCTGAACGACGGAGCGCACTGTTTTCGCGAGCTGTTTGAGCATCCCGAGCAATGGGCGGAGACGCGCCAGCTCGTGGACGTCCTCTTCGCGACCGACCTGCAACTCACCAAGCAATTCACCGACGACGAGCTCCGCGCCTGGTTTGCCCAGGCGCAGTCCTGGAAACTAAAACTGGCGATGGAGGTCGGCGCGCTCAAGGAGTGGGGGCAAACCGGGGAGAAGACTTTCGCGGCCGAGCGCCCGCTGTGGGAACGCCTGCAACGCCTCGGCGCCAACCTCTACGCGATCGCCATGGACGAGCCGCTCTGCTGCGCCCGTGAGCACATTCATAAGCCGGACGATTACGCGCTGGAGCAGACGGCGCAATACATCGCGCTCGTCCGCCAGCATTATCCTCAACTCCTCATCGGCGATATCGAAACCTACCCCTCCATCTCCGTGGAGGATCACAAGAAGTGGATCACAGGATTGCAGGCCCGGCTGGCTGAGCTGCACGTCCGCGGGCTGGATTTCTATCGGCTGGACGTGGATTGGGTGCGCTTCACGGTGCAAGGGCGCGGCTCGTGGGGCGAAGTGAAACAGCTCGAGCAGTTCTGCCGCTCGCAAAAGCTGCCTTTCAGCCTCATCTACTGGGCGTCCGGTTACCCGTCCGCCGCGGCCAAGGGCATTGCGGACGATAGCACCTGGTACACGGCTATCATGCAGCAAGGCTACGACTACCACCGCATCGGAGGGGTGCCGGACCAATTTGTCATCGAAAGCTGGGTCGGCGCGCCGTCCCACGCCATCCCTGAAAATGCCGATTGGACTTTCACCCGCTCCGTGCGCGATTTCGCCCGCAAATTCGTCCGGCGGGAAACAAAGAGCGTGCCGTAGCTGCTTCAGTACGCCCGGGCGAAAAGGCCCATGGTGAGCGTCACGCCGATGACGATCACGAAGATGCGGAGCCACAGCACATTGACCCGGACGAGCATGTAGGCGCCGACTTGTCCGCCAATGATGGAGCCGACTGCCACGATGAGCGCGCTGAGCCAATTTACCTGGCGGGAGAAGGCGAATACCAGGACGGCGGCCGCATTCATCACGCCGGCCAGCAGATTTTTTGTCGCGCCCGCGGAGCGAAACTCCCAGCCCGCCGCCGTGAGCGCGGCCAGCATGAGAATGCCGATGCCGCCGCCGAAGTAACCGCCATAGATGGCGATGGCAAATTGCGAGGCCGCTAAAGCACCCCGGCTCAAATGGACGGCGGCCAGCGTCGAGCTTTTGCGAAAGCTGCCCCACGCAAAAATCGCCGTGGCCAACAGGACCAGAAAGGGAACCAACTGCGCGAAAAAGCGGCTCGGCGTGATGAGCAGGAGCGCCGCGCCCACCACGCCGCCGGCGAGGCTGAGCAAGGAGAGCTCGCGCACGGACAATTGCGGATTGCCTGTCACCTGCCTGCGGCCGGCCAGCGCCGTGGTGATCTGGCCGGGAAAAAGCGCGATGGTGGAGGTGATGTTGGCCGCGCGCGCATCCAGGCCCGCCATCAAAAGCACGGGAAAGGTGAAGAACGTGCCGCCCCCGGCGAGCGCATTTTGGATGCCGGCCCACACCCCCACCACAAAGAGCAAGAGTGGGATCAGCATCGGCGGCGAATCGTTGGTCTCATGAGATTGGGGAGTATGAGGGTGGGTACGGCGAGCGCCGATAAGTTTCTGGCTAATTGGAGCATGCGCCGGTAGCTCCTCTGTTTCATGACACGACGTGTTTTGATCCAAGGTGGCCTCGGCGTTTGCCTGGGCGTTCCCGTGCTGGCCGCGTTGCGGAAAGAGCGGCTGGATGAGGCGGGCGAAATCCTGGCGAATGCCGTGACGCAGGGCGATGTTTCCGCGGCCGTGTTGCACGTGGTCCAGCGGGAGACCTCGTTCACGCATTCTTTCGGAAGCGCGCAATCCGAAAACGCGATGTTCCTTCTGGGCTCAATCTCCAAGCCGATCGCGGTGACCGCGCTCATGACGCTCTTCGAGCGCGGTGAATTCAAGCTGGACGATCCGCTGAAGAAATTCATCCCGCAGTTCAGCGGCGGCGACCGCGACCGGGTGACGATGCAGCATTTGCTCACGCATGTTTCGGGACTGCCGGATCAATTGGCGGAAAATGACGCCTTGCGCCGAGGTCACGCGCCGCTCGCGCAATTCGTGGAGCACGCCGTGCGCACGCCGCTGCAATTTGTGCCGGGCTCAAAGTATCAGTACTCGAGCATGGCGGTGCTGCTGGCCGCGCATGTCGCGGAGATCATTAGCGGCAGCGATATTCTCAATCTGGTCGAGACCAAGGTGCTACAGCCGCTCAAGATGACGCACTCGGCGCAAGGATTGGGCCGGTTCAAGCTGGAAGACTTTGTGCCGGTCCAGACCGAGCGCGCGGCGCCTGAAGCCGGTGGCGGCGATCCCAAAGCCAAGGATTGGGATTGGAACAGCCCGTACTGGCGCAGTCTCGGTGCACCCTGGGGCGGCACGCATGCCTCCGCGCCGGATGTCGCAAAATTCCTGGCCGAGTTTTTGGACCAAGGCGGCGCCGCCGTGAAACCCGAGACGGCCAGGCTGATGGTAGCGAACCACAATCCGCCCGGGCTCACTCCGCGAGGCTTGGGGCTGGCGTTGGGCTCGCTCGCCGGTCCGGCCGGCTCATCCGAGAAGACATTCGGCCACACGGGATCGACCGGCACGATTGGCTGGGCCGATACGGCAACGCGTACGATCTGCGTCATCCTCACCTCGCTGCCCGCGCAAGCGATGAAGCCGCATCCGCGTGATCTCGCGGCCAGCGCCGTGGCCGCCGCGGCTAAGTAAGATGAGGCTGCTGCTCGCGCTTTTCCTGGCGACCGCGTGCGCGTGGCCGGCAGTGGCCGCGCCCAAGTCGTTCGATGTAGTGGTCTATGGAGGCACACCCGGCGGAATCGCCGCTGCCATTTCCGCCGCGCGCCAGGGACGGAGCGTGGCGCTGGTGGAATATCATCGGCACCTCGGCGGCATGATTACCAGCGGTCTCGGCAAGAGTGACGTGGAAAATCGCGCGATGATCGGCGGGCTTTTTGTGGAGTTCACGCAGCGCGTCCAGCGCCACTACATCGAGCATTACGGCGCAGACTCTGAAAACGTTCGGCTGTGCCACGAGGGCTATTACTTTGAGCCTTCGGTAGCCGAGACCGTGCTGGAGGGGATGGTTGGCGAGCAGCCGGGGATTGTCGTGATGAAAGGGTGGCGGTTGAAAACGGCAACTGTCGCGGGCAACAAGTTGACTGCGATTGACGTGGTCAATCGCGCCGATGGCGAGACGCGTGCTTTGCCCGCCCGGGTGTTCATCGACGCCACCTACGAAGGCGACCTTTACGCCGCGGCAGGTGCGGAGTTCCGGCTGGGGCGCGAGTCGCGCGCGGAGTTTGGCGAACCGCACGCGGGCGTGGTTTATTTCGATTATCAGAAACACGAGTTTCTGCCCGGTACCACCGGCGCTGCCGACGACCGCCTGCCGGCCTACACCTGTCGGCTCTGCCTCACCTCCGACCCGGCCAATGCGCACCGGCTCACCGAGCCGCCGCCGGGTTACGACCGCCAGGATTACCTCGGTTATTTCGATGACTTAAAGGCCGGCCGGCTCGCGGGCCCGAAAGTCTTCAAGCCCGGCCGCGGCTATAATCCCGCGCACTTCGACACCCTCGTGCGCGCCCTCTCGGTGACCGACATTCCGAACGGCAAGACCGACGTGAACATCAATCCACGCCCGCTCGGCTTTCCTTTTTGCGAGGAAAACCGCGGCTACGTGGAAGGCGACGAGACCACCCGCGAGCGCATCTGCGCGCGGCACCGCAACCTCACGCTCGGCTTGCTCTGGTTTCTGCAAAACGATTCCGAAGTGCCCGAGGCGCATCGCCAGCTAGCCAGGCAATTGAATTTGCCGAAAGACGAGTTTACCGACAACGGGCATTTCCCATTTCAGCTCTATGTGCGGGAAGCGCGCCGGCTCATCGGCGAATACACCCTCACGGAGCACGACATCACCGGCAAGGGCGAGGCCGCCAAGCAGCAGCCCGACTGCATCGCCGTGGGCGAATTTCCCATCGATAGTTTTCCTGCGCGCAAACGCCGGCCCGGCGATACCACCGTGCTCGAAGGCTACCTCGGCATGCTCGATTACATCACGCGCCCCTACCAGATTCCCTATCGCATCATGATCCCGCAGCGCGTGGATGGCCTGATCGTGCCCGTGGCCGCTTCCACCACGCACGTCGCCTACTCCAGCATTCGCATGGAGCCCACGTGGATGTGCTTGGGACAGGCGGCCGGGATGGCGGCACATCTGGCGATCGAGCGGGAAGTGGAATTGCGCAGAGTGCCGATCGACGATTTGCAGCAGCGCCTGCGCGCGCAGGGCGCTGTGCTCGAGATTCCTCAGCATCCTGTACCGTGAGCCTAGCGCGCTCGCGCCTTGCGGAGACGCGTCGAAATGCTTTCATCGGGTCATGTCGAAATCCCCTCCGACCCTCGCCGGCGTGCTGCATCGTCGCTTCTGCTTAGGCATCGTTGCGGGCCTGATGCTCCTCACCAGGGCCTACGGTCAGCCCGGGGTTTGGCCGCCCGAATTCATGCGCAATTTGCCGCCGGACTATCTGGAGCGGCTGCGGGCGACCCTGACGGCGGGTACGGGCCGGCTGGATCGGCTCGATAAACGCGAGGGCAAAGAGTCGGACTCCATCGGCTGGGTGCGCTACGGGCAGCCAGCGCTGCTGCTGGGCCAGCGGTTGGAGGAGATCAATCGCTTCTTTGAGTCGGACACGTTTATCTGGACGGCTAATCCTAAGTTCGGCTTCAGCCTATTCTCGGTTAGCTATATGCGGCTCTACGGACTGATGAATCGCCGCACGGGGCGCATACCGGGACCGCTTACGCCCGCGGCCGAGCTGAATTTCGAGAAGGGGATGTGGAAGGTCACGAAGGCGAACAGCAAGCTGGCCGAGGCGAAGCGCGGCGTCTGGGACATGGAGGGCTCCGAAAACCATCACATTTCCAGCAAATCGAGCGATTTCCTCGCGGCGCAGTTTCTGCGGAAGATCCCCGAGTACGCCGAGCAGAAGCTCGACGATGGTTCGACGCTGGCGGAGCAATACGAGGTGCGCCACGACTACTTTCTGCGGTGGTTCGATGAGCGGGCGAAGCGCGGGCAATTCGTGGAAGCCGGCTCGCCGAGCTACCAGGGAGACAGCATGAACGCGCTCTTCAATTTGCGCGATTTTGCAGAAGATGAAGTGCTGCGCCGGAAGGTGGATATGTATCTCGATCTGGCCTACGCGGTCATGGCGCAGGAGACTTTGCTCACCACGCGGGGGGGACCGAAGAGCCGGGTGAAAGTGGGGCACGAATATGACGGCGCGATGGCTGGTGACCGCAGCTACAACCTGCTCTTCAATGCGCCGGGCCGTACCTTTGGGCCGTTGGGAGAGAATACACTCACCACCAGTGACTTCTACCCGCCGCCAGCCGTCGTGAGTTTGGCAAAAGATACCAAGAACCGCGGTACTTATGCCTTTACCACCCGCTGGCCGGGTCCGGTGGCGGATGGCGGAGCCAAGCGGGGAGGGGACCCGGACGGCGAGCTCTGGCGGACGCTCGATCCGGAGCGGAGCGTCTTGCGTTACGGCTTTTGCACACCGAGCTATGTCCTCGGCTCAGCCGGACTGGATCCCACCTGGCTCGACGATACGAGCATGGGCTACCGCTGGCAGGGCGTGGTCTTCGATGCCAATCCGCTGGCCCGCATCGGCTTTGAGGTCGAGCCTGCCAATGCGAATGAGTGGCATGGCTTCGATCCGTTCTTCAGCGTGCAGGATCGCAATCTCCTGGTGACGCAGAAATGGGCGCCGGTGCCGCCCAATCCCAAGACTGCAAATCCGGCGCACTTGCGCGTCTATTTCAGCCCCACGCTGGATGACGTGCAAGAAGACAGCGGCTGGATTTTCGTGAAGAGCGGCGGCGCCTTCTCGGCCGTGAAAGTGGTGGACGGCGGCTACGCGTGGGCGCCCGTGTGGAAGCATGCGGACAACGTGACCAAGGACAACAAGTCCTTCATCAAGCTCGCGGCGGAGAACGCCCCGGTCATCCTCATCACCAATCAGGCCGTGGATTATCACCAGGATTTCGAGGCGTTCAAAGACGCCGTGAAGGCCCGGCCTATCGACTACAAGGAGGGCGTCCTCCATTTCGAAACCATCACCTTTTATGGTCCTGCGAAGCTAGGCCAAGTGAATGGTCAAACCGTCAATCTCGCCCCAGCCCGCGGCTACGATTCGCCTTTCATCCGGTCCGCGTGGAATAGCGGGCTCATCCACATTCGCAAGGGAGACGAAACCGTTGTGCTCGATTTTCGCGATCCGAAGAATCCGCAGAAGACTATCGGCGCGCCGGTGACCGCGGAATTCCCACCGGGCATGGGCAATGACCAGCCGTTGATTTTCGGCCCACGCCGGCCCTAACCGAGCAACTCGCGCAAAGGCGCTTTGCTATCCGCAAAGCGCTCGCGTTTCACGCCGGCGCTCTGGGCGAGGGTGAGCCAGAGATCCGCCAGCGGGCGCTCGCCCTGATAGTGAAAATGCCCGCGCTTCAGGCCGCTGCCGGCGATCAGCACTTCGAGATTGGCGTAGTCGTGTTTGTCGCCGTCGCTGAGGCCGCTGCCCATCACGAGGGTGGTGGAATCGAGCAGCGTGGCCTGGCCTTCGCGGGCCGCGCCCAGCCGCTCGATCACGTGGGCGAGGAGCGCCATGTGGAATCGATCGATGGCCGTGAGCTTCGCCTTGGCCTCGGCCCCCGCTGTATGCGTGAGGACATGATGGTTTTGCGGCTGATCGAAGACGCCGTGAAACATCCGCGGCGAGTCCCAGCGCTCGGGATCGACGACCAGCGTCGCCACGCGTGTGAGATCGTTTTGCAGCGCCAGGACCATCAGGTCGCCCATCAGGCGCAGGTAAGCGCCGCGGTCCTCGGGGATGCCGGCGGGCTCGCGCATCGGTGGACGGCCGGCGCGGCGGGCCGCCTTTTCCGCGAGCTGCACGCGGCGCTCCGTGGCCCGTACGCTTTCGAGATACTCATCGAGCTTTTGCTGGTCGCCGCTGCCGAGCCGGCCGCGCAGCGCGCGGGCATCCGCCATCACCACATCCAGCACGCTGCGCGAGGGGCCGTCCTCCGCCTGTCCGAAGAGCCGGCGGAAAACGCGCCGCGGATTCTTCTCCGCATTCGCCGCGTAACCCGGCGCATACCACGAAACGCACTCATAGTACTTCGTCTCCTTGGCGTCGGTGAAGTCATTGCAACTCAGCTCCAGCGAAGGCAGCGCCGTCTCGCCGCCGAGCTCCCGCGCGATGATCTGGTCCAGGGTAGTATTCGTGGGGAAGCCGCCATCCAGCGTCTCCTGCGGCGCGCTGGAGGTGAGCCAGCACGATCCGCACTGCGCGTGCACGCCGGTGCCCGGCACGAAGGCGCGGTCCAGGCCGGTCACCAAGGTAAGGTCGCGCTTTACTTTCGCGAGTGGCTCGAGGGCGGGCGTCAGTTCCCAGTCCAGTCCCGTCGTTTTCGGAGTGAAGGTGGCTTGGTTGTAGCCGTTGGGAGTGTAGATGAAGGCGAACCGCTGCGGCGGTTTGGCGACCGCAGTTTTGGCGAAAGTGCGAAAGCCGAGACTCTCGAGAAAGGGCAGCGCCAGCGTGACCGCGCTCGCGCGGAGAAAGTGACGGCGGTTGAAACTAGGCAGGGAGGGTTTCATGAGAGTTCGTCATTCAGTTACGCTGGCCTGCCTCTTCATTGCGCACATTGCGGAAAGGATAGCTCTTCACCACTTCCACGATGATGTCCCGCAACCGGAAGCCGTTAGTGGTGGTGGCGCGTTCGATCGCCGCGACCGCGGGCGCGTCGAAAAACTCGAGTTTCCGCCCGAGCGCAAAACTCAGCAGGTGCTCGATAAAACCGCGGGTGAATTCGTGCGGATTGAGCATTAGCGCGCTCTTGAAGCCTGCCGGCCCATTGAAGGCTTTGCCGTTCCACTCGGCGCGGGCATCGATCGCTCCCGGCCCGTCTTTTTCCCGCCAGGCGCCGATGGGATCGAACGCCTCCAGCGCGAAGCCCGGAGGATCGAGCCGCACGTGGCAGGAGAAACAAGCGGGCTCGTTGCGATGTTGCTCAAAGCGCTGGCGCACCGTCGCGGGCTGCGCGCCGCTGCCCTTCTCCTCCTTTAGCACAAAGGCCACTTTCGGCTCGGGCGGCGGCCGGTTGAAGACGGTTTCGAGTAACCAGGCGCCGCGCTTCACCGGGCTGGTGCGGGTCGGCAGCGAGGTGACCGTGAGCGGTCCCGCCATGGTGGGAAAGCCGCCGCGGCGCTTATCGTGCAGCGGCACGCGATACCAGACGCTATTCGCACTCGCCGTCACCAGCGTGCTGTCATCCCCCGGTCGCTTCACCAGCGCCGCCGCCGGCAGCGCGCTCTCCAGGCCGTAGTGGCGCGCCAATTGCGCATTGAGCCAGGTGTAATCCGCGTCCAGAAAATCGAGGATCGGGCGATTCTCCACCAGCGTGCTTTCAAAGAGCAGCAGCGGCTCCACCAGAAAGGCGCCGTGCAAGGTCGTTTTCCCCAGCGGACCGCTGTAAAAGCTCTTGAACTGCTTGCGGTCCGGCTTGGCCGTGAAGAGCTGGTCCAGCCGGAGCCATTGTACCGCAAACGATTCGCTCAGCTCTTTCGCGCGCGGATCGCGCAAGAGGCGGAGCGTCTGGCGCTCCAGCTCGGCGGGCAGATGCAAACGGCCTTGCGCCGCGATCGCCAGCAGCTCGGCATCGGGCGTGGAGGACCAGAGAAAGTAGGAGAGCCGCGTGGCCAGCTCGAAATCGCCGAGCGGGCGCACGCCGCCGCGGCCCTGGTTCGCCTCCGCAATATACAGCAGCTCCGGCGACGCCAGCGCCACCGCGAGCGCCTCTCGCATGCCGGCCGGGAAATCGCCGCGTCGCTTGGCGGCCTCCGCGTAGATCGCGAAATAGCGATTCACCGTGTCGCCATCCACCGGGTGCCTGAAAGCGCGCGCGAGAAACTCCGCGAGCCGCTCGCGGGCGATGCGTTCCTTGTCGCGAGACGACATCCTGAGCGCGGGCTTGGTGCGCGGCGGCGCGACCTGGAGCGTGGTGGTGATAAAGCCCAGGTCGTCGAAGAGGGCGTAGCTCCCGCTGAATTGCGAGCCATCGAGCTCCAGGGCCGCGATGTGCTGGCCGGCCGGCGCCCGAAAGCCGAAGAAGCAATTGCCGGCATCCTCGCCCGCGGGCAGCGCGCGGCTCAGCCGGGCCGAGCCGCCCCCGGTAAAGCGCGCCGTGATGGCCACGGTGCCGGACTCGCCTTTGCGGCTCAGCGTGCAGAGCCCCACCTCGGCTACCCCTTCTCCCGGGCTCCCGCCGGCCACCGCGAGGGAAAGCGTGAGCGTCTTGGCTCCTTTGATTTGATTCGTGAAAAGCGATTCGCCGGAGGTTTCGTGCGCGTTGGAAAATCCAGCGATCCAGCAGTCCTCGCGCGGCACGATCACCAGCGCCTTTTCTTTGTTCAGCCCGAAACGGACGCGCACCGCCGTGCCGGCTTTCACCACCGCGCTGCGGGCCTCGGCATTCCAGCAGCCGCCGGTACCCTCTGCCACCGCGGCCCGGACGCCAAAGCGAAGCTGGTAGGTGGTGGTGACCCGATCGCCCTCGATGGCCTCCAGCGGCACGTTGAAATTAGGCGCGAAATCCGGCGCCGCATCGAAGGTGAGCGTATCTGCCGCCGGCGCCGGTGCCGTGGCTGGCTGCGCGGCCGGCGGAGTAGTGGGATCGGCCACCAGGGCGCGAAAGATCGGACTCTGCTCCTCCAATTTCGAGCTGAAGGCGATCGCCCGGCCGAGCTCGAGATACTGCTCGAGGAGGGAAGGCGAAAGATTCATCGCCTCGCCGCGATTGCGAAAGCCGTGCTCCGCGCGATTCTCCCCCGGCAATCCGGCTTCGGGCAGGATCACGGCATACTTGAGTCCGAATTCACGCACCGGCACCGCCAGCGGGCTCGCGAGCTTGCCCGTTTGCGGCTGGAAGTAGCCCCGATCGACCGGTAGGCGCTCGGCAAACATGAGCACGTCCAGCTTCAGGCCGAAAAGATCGCGTACCGTATTATTATACTCCAGCCGGGTGAGGCGCCGCAGCGTGGGTTTGCCCGGGTCCACCGCGCCGAGCCCTGGATCGGGCCGCGCAAAAACCTCGTCCAGCCAGGCGAGCAGCCGGGTGCGCTCGGCCGGGGCCGGCTGGGTCTCGCGTTTGGGCGGCGGCATCGAGTGGGCCTCCACCTGATCGTACACCAGCTTCCACGTGCGCCGGTCGCGCATCACCGTCTCCAGGCTGCGAAAGCGCTCGAGATTGATTCCACCCTTCGGCTTCGCCTCATCCGCGTGGCAATCGAAACAGTGCTTTTCCAGCAGAGGCACGATTTCCCGCCCGAAATCGACGGCGGCGCGGGCCGTGCCCGCGGCGAGAGCGAGGGAGGCGCTAAGCAGCGCGCGAAGGCGGGGGCGAACAATCCTTTCGGTCACAGATGGGGGTAACAATGCACCGGCGGGAGTTCGCCGCAATGGGGTGATTTTGGGGTCGAGCGGGCATTACCACTGTCCCCATGCACTTTTTCGCGCTTTTCATGAGCGCGGGACCAATTCCTACAGAAAACCAATGTCCACCCTGCTGCTCCTCCTTTGCTCCAATGTATTCATGACCTTCGCCTGGTACGGCCATCTGCGCTACGGGCATGACTGGCCCCTTTGGAAGGCAATCGTCCTCTCCTGGGGCATCGCTTTCATCGAGTATTGCTTCGCCGTGCCGGCCAATCGCTTTGGTTCCCTGAGTGGCTACTCCGGCTTCCAGCTCAAAATCCTGCAGGAGGTCATCACGCTCTCCGTTTTCGTCCTCTTCGCCATCTGGTTTTTGAAAGAGCGGCTGGCCTGGAACCACGTGGTGGCCATGCTTTTTCTGGCGGGCGCCGCCTACTTCGCCTTCGCCTTCAAGGTGGTCGAAAAGTGAGGCGGAAGGGGGCACCGCCGCTCGCCCCAGCCATTTTCCGCTAGGGGCTCGCACTAAACTGCTTGCATCCTGAGAACCGTTTGTCTTGATCGGACGCACAGCCGCCCGCACACCGTTGCGCCGCGGGCCAGCTCCGCGCAGTTCCAACCCAGAGCCAAAATCTATGCAGACCACCACCGAACGTTCCGGCACCTCGGGCCTCGACTCCTCCGAGACCAATTTCCCGAGCAAACCCTGCATCCTGCTGATCTTCGGCGCTTCCGGAGACCTCACCAAGCGGCTCCTGGTGCCGTCGCTCTACAACCTCGCCTGCGATGGCCTCCTCGCGGAGAACTTTGCCGTGCTCGGGTGCGCCACCCGCAAAATCACCACCGACGAGTTCCGCGAAAAGCTGAGCGGCGCGGAGGATGGCATCCGTAAATTCCATACTCGCCCGAAATTCGACGAACCCGTTTGGGACAAGCTGATCAGCAAATTCCATTACCAGTCGGCGGCTTTTGGCGAGCTGGAAGATTTCAAGAAGCTGAAGGAAAAGGTCGCGGAGCTCGATGCGCAGCATCAGGCCGGCGGGAATGTCATTTTCTACTTCGCCACCTCGCCGAGCTTCTTCGGCCAGATCTGTGAAAACCTCTTCAAGGCCGGATTCAAAGAAGGCCCAGGCTGGAAGCGCATCATTGTGGAGAAGCCTTTCGGCACCGATTTGGAATCCGCCCTCGCGCTCAACAAGGAGCTGCATGCCAACTGGGACGAGAGCCAGATTTACCGGGTGGATCACTACCTGGGCAAAGAGACGGTGCAGAACCTTCTGGCCTTCCGCTTCGCCAACGGGATGTTCGAGCCGCTCTGGAACAAGGACCACATCGACAACATCCAATTCAACGTCTGCGAAGAGGTGGATGTGGGCGACCGCGGCGGGTACTACGATACCTCAGGCGTGATGCGGGACATGATGCAGAATCACATGTTCCAGATGCTGGCCTACCTCTGCATGGAGCCGCCCTCCTCCTTTGAGCCGGATGCGATCCGCAACGAGAAGGCGAAAGTCCTCAATTCGGTGCGCATTTACACGCCCGAGGAGGTGGAGAAGAACTTCGTGCGCGGCCAATATGGCGCTTCGCTGAACGCGGACGGAACAGTCGCCAAGCCGTCTTATCGCGATGCGAAGAACGTGGGTCCGGAGTCCAAGACCGAGACGTTCGCCGCCGGCAAGCTCCAGATCGATAACTGGCGCTGGGAAGGCGTGCCGATCTATCTCCGCTCCGGCAAAGCGCTCTGGAAGCGCGGTACGGAAATCGTGGTGGAATTCAAGAAGGCGCCGGCGCCGATTTTCCGCGGGACCCGCGTGAGTGAGTTGGCCCCGAATCGCCTCATCTTCAAAGTTCAGCCGTACCAGGGGATCGAGCTCCGTTTCCAGGCGAAGATTCCCGGCCCGACCCTCACCTTGCAAAAGGTGGACATGAACTTCGACTACGGCGACGCTTTTAAGGCCTCCCGCTACACCGGCTACGAAGTGATGCTCTACTCGTGCAGCCACGGCGATGCCACGCTCTTCTCGCGCAGCGATCTCGTCGTTGCCGCCTGGCAGGTAGCCCAGCCGATTCTCGATTATTGGAAGTCCGCGCCGGCGAAAGATTTCCCCAACTATCCTCGCGGAAGCTGGGGCCCGGTCGCCGCCGCCGATCTCATCGAGCGTGACGGCCGCGCTTGGTTCGAAGTGGTCACGCGCGACGTGTTGGAGCGCACCCCGCTCTTCAAGGGCGGCGATCCGCTGCTCCTGAATTCCGTCATCAAGGCGCTCTACGCCTGTTCGGTCGAAGCCGGAGAGGTCATCATTCAGAAGGGCGACCTGGGCAAACACATGTATCTCATTTGCCGCGGCGAGGTCGAAGTCGTCGATGCCTCCGGGGCGGTCACCGCTACCTTGAAGGACGGCGATTTCTTCGGTGAGACCGCGCTGCTCATGTCCACCGAGCGCACCGCCACCGTGCGGGCCAAGATCCCCAGTAATCTCTTCGTGCTCAACAAGGCGGACTTTGCGCGGATTTTGCGGGACCACCAGCAGTTCCTCGACGTGATCCAAAAAGTCGCCAAAGAGCGCTACGACTTGGCCGTCTCCAAGGATCACGTGCTGGCGCATTAATGGCCAAAGGGAAGGGGAGCGAGCGCAACCGTGCCTGCGGGCGGTTGCTTTGGCTGCCCCTTCTCCTGATCCTGGTCTCCTGCCAAAGCCCCGTCAGCCTCCGGGAGCGGCCCCGTGCCGCTCACGAGGATGTCAGGACGTGGCTGGAGCGTGCCGCCGCCGCCTCGGATGCGGGGGATGCTGTCGCGCTCCGGCAGGCCACGGGGGAATTTGCCGCGGCCTGGCACGCCTCGCGCCCTCGAGAGCTGCCGGGCTTTCGCATCCAAGCCCCCGCCGCATCCCGCGACATTTGGGATCCCGTCTATTTCGATCGCCTGCGGCCCGCGGATGACCTCGAACTCCGCGGCCTGAATGGCCGGCATGTGCGGCCTGGCGCTGGGGCGCCTCTAGTCGGATGGCGAGAAAACCGCGGCCAAACTCCGATTGAACGCCATTTTCCTCCCGAGGGAATTTCGCGTCCCGTCACTGCCTGGCTGGCTTTTGGCCCCAAGCCAGCCACGTCCCGCGGCTCTCGCGAGGTGAAGCTCTGGCTCCTCGATTCCACGCGGGTCGAGCATTTCCGTGGGCAGCCCGTCGCCGCTGATTTTTCCGCGCCCTGGGCCGCGCTGCTGGCCCACGCCGGCCCGTTGCAGCGCACGAGTTTCTCCGGCTTGACCCACGCGGATCGTTCCCGCCAGGCCGGCCTCTACCTCATGGAGCCGTACGATCCGGGCAAAACGCCGCTGCTGATGGTGCATGGCCTCCTCTCCACGCCGCTCACCTGGATGGAGCTCACCCACAGCCTCTGGGCCGATCCCGCCGTGCGCCGGCGCTACCAAATCTGGCACTACCTTTATCCCACGGGCCTGCCGTTCCTTTACTCCGCCAAAATCTTTCGCGAGCAACTCGCCGAAACCCGCCGGCTGCTCGATCCCACCGGGCGCGACCCCGCGATGCAACGCACCGTCGTGATCGGCCACAGCATGGGCGGCTTGCTCACCAAAACCTTGGTCACCACTTCGGGGGAAAAGATTTGGAACGCGGCCTTCAGCATGCCGGCTTCCGCGCTCCATGGCTCCGCCGCGGACCGCAGTTCTGTGGCCGATTCCCTGCACTGGCGCGCGCAAGCGCACGTGCGGCGCGTCATCTTCGTGGCCGTCCCCCACCGCGGCAGCAGCCTCGCCACCAGTTTTGCCGGCTGGGTGGGAAAACTGCTCACCCACGTCCCCCGCGATTTCGTTGCCGTGTACGCCCGCCTCAACTCCGAGAACCCTGGCGCCCTGCGCGAGGTGGTCCGGCAAGCCCTCATCCGGGGCCGGCTCAGCAGCATCGCGACGCTCTCGCCCCGCCACCTCATCCTCCCGGTGATGGCGAGCCTTCCGTTCGCGCCCTGGGTGCAAATTCACAGCATCATCGGCGACCGCGGCCGCCCCGGTCCGCTCGCCAAAAGCAGCGATGGCGTAGTGCCTTACACTAGCAGCCACCTCGATGGCGTCGCTTCAGAGCTGGTGGTGCCAGCGGATCACGGCGCCTTTCGCCACCCCGCGGCCGTGCGGGAGATTTTGCGAATCCTTGCGCTGCCGTGAGTTGAAGTATTCACAGCTTGAACGCGGTTTCTTCTGAGAGAAATTGGCCCGGCTATGGCGGATACCCGGCAAATCGTTAAGTGGAGCCTGGAGCTGCGCTGTGAGCTTCGTCCGGGAGGCGACCCTTGGGCTGAAGGCGCCGCTCAGTTGCTGGCGCGCGCCAAGGCTTACTCCGCGGAATTGCGCGCCGCCCGCCACGCGTCCGGCGTCTTCGGCGATATCTTCGTCTCTTCCTACACGTTCGTGGGACGCGGCAAAGGTCCTCGCAGTCCCTACCCGGTGGATGGATTCATTATTTCGGAAGAGTTTCGCGGATGCGGCGGACCGGAGGGACTCTTTGCAATGTGCGGGCGCTGCCCCGCGAATACCACGCCTCACGAGCTCGCTGGGTGCTACGGCCATCTCTATCAGACGCCACATTCAGCCGAGACCGAGGAGCAATTGCAGCGCATCGTCGGGCGCCTAGGGCTGGAAGCTCAGATGCACGCCGCTTTTCCCGCCACGACGCCGCTCTGGTTTGGCCTCTGGGCCGTCTCGCCAGTGCCCAAGCCTTCCCTCGGCCTGCTCCACACGCTCGTCTCGGCTATGCTCGCGGAAGACCGGGCAGACATGGAAGCAGGCGCGAAAATCGAGCACCGCCAACTGCGCGACTTCGCTAGTTTCATCGGTGCTCTGGACTTGGCGCAGCAGCACGATCTGCCTTTGCACGTCTCCCTCCTGCCGCTCGGTCACACGGATTTCGGCGTCTATACAATCTTCCCTCACTGCCCCTTCTGCAAAGCCACCGCGAACGTCCGGCGCTGGCAGCGCAAGTATCCCGCAGCCCACCAGAGATGCGAAGTCTGCGGGGTCCTATTCTCCCCGGCCGAGACCGCCAGCCAAACACCCATGGAGTCGGACGACGAGGGCTTGCGCGACAAATTGGGCGAAGCGCAGTTTTTGCAGTTCGCCCGGGAGTACCTCCTGGCGCAGGGCGAATCCCCCGCCTCCGCGGACGCCATCGTCCTGGCCGCCGAGGCCGAACGCCGGGCGCGAGAGGAGAAACGGCGGGAAGCTCTGGCCCTCGATGCGCTGCGGGAAGCCTACCTCAAGGCTCATATCTTTCACGGCTTGCCGACAGTGCCGCCGCCGCGCTCGATGTTCGAGGACGGCGGGACCGATATCGAAGAGAAAGAACCCAGGAGGCCTTGGTTTGATGCGAAAACCCTCTTGATCGCGATTCGGCGGGCGACCGCGGCCGGCATTCCGGTCATCAGCCTGACTCACTCCTCGGTGGATGAGGAAATGGACCGCTTCGAACCGGTCAAATCGAGCGATCCGATGCTGCTGCTGAAAAGGTGGGTAGAGGAAGGATGCTCGGAGAAATTCCAGGCCTACCTCCTCCCTCCTGCGGCGCTCGTTCGCCAGGCTCCGTAATCACGAGCCGGCAGGCAAATACCTCATGGCGCAAACCCCTCACGGATATTCCCGTCTTTGCCGATGAGCGGCAGCGGATTTTCCACCTTCCCGAGCGGGCGCACGCCGGGACCGGCTTCATTGAGCCCCAGATCGTCCTTCATCGCATCGACGAAACCGTGCAGGCGCTTGGCCACTTCGGGATTTTCCGCGATCACATTCTTCGATTCGCCGATGTCCGCTTCGAGGTTGTACAGCTCGTCCTCACCGGCTTTGGCCTTCGCTTTGGCGCCGGTGGCGCCTTTCGGCGGAGGCTCCACCGCGGCGGCCAGACGCAGTTTCCACGGGCCGGACCGGACGCCTTCCAGCTTCATCCCCCGGAAGTAATAGAAGACTTCGTGCGGTGACTTCGCGTCCGGTGTGCCCGCCAGCACGGGCCAAATGTCCCCGCCATCGATTTTGCGATCCGCCGGCACGGTGCCCCCGGCGAGTTTCACCAGGGTGGGCAGCACGTCAAACATGCCGGTGATTTCATCCGTGCTCGTGCCTGCGGGAATCTTGCCCGGCCACCAGGCGATCGTCGGTTCCCGCATGCCGCCCTCCCAGGTCGTGGTTTTGAATCCGCGCAAAGGTGCGTTCACGGCGCGGGGCGTGCCGCCGTTGTCCGAGGTGAAAATCACCAGCGTATTTTCCGCCAGCTTCAGCTCGCGCAGGGTATCGAGCACCTGGCCCACGCTCCAGTCCACCTCTTCCACCCAATCGCTATAGATCCCATTAGGCGATTTCCCGGCCCATTGCTTGCCCGGGTAGAGTGGGAAATGCACCGCCGTGTGCGGGAGATAGACAAAGAACGGCCGGCCCTGGTTTTCCTTGATGAATTTCACCGCCGCCACCGTGTAGCGCTCCACGATCCCCTGCAATTCGTCCTGCTTGACGCGCGCGATGACCTTGCCGTTTTCCACCAGCGGGGTAGGGGGCTGGCTGGCGCCGCGAATCCCCTCACGATCCACGGCTGCGCCCGCATCGCCCTTCGGCGTGGGCAGTTTGTCCCCCAGGTTGCTCTTCGATCCGTCTTCCGCCGCCCCCATGTCGTTGGAGTAAGGGATGCCGAGATAATAGTCGAACCCGCGGCGGTTGGGGAGGAATTCCGGCTGATCGCCGAGATGCCATTTGCCGATGCACGCGGTCGCGTAGCCCGCTTGCTTCAGCAACTCTGCCACCGTGTGCTCCGCGGGATTCAAACCGACCGCTGAGGCCGGAAACAAAACCCCCGGAATTGGCAGCACGCGCTTCGGGTAGCAGCCGGTCATCAGCGAAGCCCGCGAGGGCGAGCAAACCGGCGCCCCGTAAAAGCAAGTGAGCTTGCGGCCCTCGCGCGCCATGCGGTCGAGATTCGGCGTGCGGTTGAGCTTCGAGCCAAACGGCCCGATATCCGCGTAGCCCAGGTCATCGATATTGATGACCACGAAATTCGGCGGGGCGGCCAGCGCGGAGACGGTGCAGAGAAAAAGGGCGACAAGGGATTTCACCATGGGGAGAGGGCTTTGAGGGATGGCGTGCGCTCGCACGCGAGGGAGAGTGGATGGAACTATCGGAGCGCAAATTCGTTGCGCCGCCACGAGAAAAACTCAGCGCGCGGTCCCCCATTCGGACGGCGAAGGAAGCACCGTGCGGGCCACGCCTGCCGCCGGGCCGCGGAGCCTCGGTCGGGAGTAGAGCAGGTCGTCCGGATTCTCCTTGGATCGGCCGGTCTTCACGGGAGGCAGCATGCCAAACAGCAATGCATCGATGGCATTCGGGGATATGGCGCCGGTGTAGGCGGCCTTTGAGGGCTGTGCGGAGACAGCTTTCCGGGGCCGGTGATCTTGATACTCGACCAGCAGCGAGAACTCTGGATCCAGCGAGTGTTCCTCCTGCAAATGAGGGGATCGATCGATGCTGCCAATGATGAAAAAAATAGAGGGGACCATGGTGGGCGGCCGGCGCGGCGGCAGCAACGCATAGAGCTGCCGGCGGGTCATCCCCGGCTCGATGAAAGTCAGCAATCCCTCGTAAGCCTTGCGCCGCTTGGCCTGCGGGCTGAGCTGGGGGGAAGCGCAGCCGGCGAGAAGCGCGACCGCCGCGGCGAAAACGAGGATTCTTCGCATCGGCAGAGCATTCGGCGATCGCGCAAATACCGCTACTTTTCGATCAGCGCGTCTGACTTGAAGTTAAAGCCCTGGAGCGAGGCCACCTCATCCACCATGACATAGGTGAATTTCTCCTCGGCCTTGGCGTGCTCGAACTCCGAGTTGTAAGTGAAGTCCACGGTAGTGCCTGTGCCGGTGGCAGTGCTCATGTTCCAGCCGCTTTGCGTGCCGCTTTTGTAAACGCCCAGCTTGGTGTGGAGCATCTGCAACATCTTCGTCAGGTCTTCCTCGGAGATGGTCTTTTTGAAGTCCGGCGACAGGCTGGCATAAATCTCGGCGAACTTCGAGTCGTTGAACTGCTGGTGGAATTTTTCCACGGCTTTGCCGGCGATTTCCTTGTTTTTGCCGATCCCGCAGGCGGAAAGCGCGGCGACGGCGACGAGGGCGAGAAGGGTGCGGAGGTAGGGGAGCATAGGAGGTCAGAGAAGGCTGGGTCCGCTCGGCCAGTCAAGAATCATGGTCGCCCGCCTGCCGGTACAGACGGAGGATCTCGTCCGCCGGCATCTCCGCCCAGCGAGCTGCGTCTTGTTCCAGATGCGCCACGTGCGCGGCAAACTTGGGATCGTTCGCGGCCGATGGCCCCAGCGGAGCCCGCAGCGCCTTGATCAATTGCAGTTTCGCAAATCGCAGCCGCTCCACGGCTCGCGCGATCCTCGGCGGTGGCTCCGCGTGTTTGAGCGCGTGGCGGAGCTCCTCCTCACGCTGATGGAAGATCTGCGTCTTCTTGTGGCCTGGAAATGGGGAGAGATACTGCATCGGCGGCCCCTGCTTTTCGATAGGAGTAGCTTCAGCGCTTAATGTGTGCAATCTCGGCTTCCTCGGTCCGTACGAACTGGCTTTACCCGCGGGACCGCGCGCTTCACTCAGTAGAGCGCACGCATGTCGTATCGCAGCTTCAGCCATTTCCTCACCGCCCTCGAAAACGCCGGCGAATTGCAGCGCATCGCCACGCCCGTGGCCACGGAGCTTGAAATCACTGCCTGGGCCGATCGCGAAATGAAAACGCCCGGTGGTGGCAAAGCGCTGCTCTTTGAGCGGCCCACCGTAGGAGGGCAGGTTTCCCGCTATCCGCTGGCCATCAATACCATGGGCTCGGAGCGGCGCATGGCGTTGGCGCTCGGCCTCGAAAATGTGGGCGAGCTTGCGCAGAAGATGGAGCTTTTGATGAAAGCCAAGCCGCCCACTAGTCTGCGCTCTGCGTGGAATCTGGCGCTGCAAGGGCTCGGCTTGCTGCACGCCAAGCCCACCAAGGTGCGCGAGGCGGAGTGCCAGGAAGTGGTGCTCCTTCCGGGCGAGCCGGGGTTTGAGACCCTGTCCGCGAATCCCGCCACCCTCGCGGGCCTGCCCATTCTGCAATGCTGGCCGCAGGACGGCGGCCGTTTTCTCACCTTTCCCTGCGTCCACACGCGGGACCCCGATACCGGTGAGCGCAATCTCGGCATGTACCGCATGCAGGTCTATGACGGCCAGACCACCGGCATGCACTGGCAGGTTCACAAAGTCGGCGCCCGTCACGGCAAACGCTACTACGAGCGCGGCGAACGGATGCCCGTGGCCGTGACCCTCGGCGGCGACCCGGCCTACACCTTCGCCGCCACCGCGCCGCTGCCCGATGGCCTCGATGAAATCCTCTTCGCCGGCTACATCCGCCAGCGCTCGGTGGAGCTCGTCAAATGCCGCACGATCGATCTCGAAGTCCCCGCCGATGTCGATTTCGTCCTCGAAGGCTACGTCCAGCCGGGCGAGATGCGGCCCGAAGGGCCATTCGGCGATCACACCGGCTTCTACACGCCGCTGGACGATTACCCGGTGTTTCACCTCACCGCCATTACGCACCGGGCTAATCCCGTGTACCCCTGCACCATCGTGGGCATCCCGCCCATGGAGGATTTCTACATGGGCAGCGCGAGCGTGCGCATATTCCTGCCTGTCTTCCGCATGAATTTCCCCGAGATCGTGGACCTCGCGCTCCCGCCGGAAGGGGTCTTCCACAATCTCGTCTTCGTCTCCATCAAAAAGCAGTACCCCTGGCAGGCCTACAAAATCATGCACGCCCTCTGGAGCATGGGCCAGATGATGTTCACCAAATACATCATCGTGGTGGACGACGACTGCAACGTCCACAACACCTCCGAAGTCCTCTTCCGTCTCTGCGCCAACACCGATCCCCAGCGCGACTCCCTCTTCACCAAAAACCCCACCGACGCCCTGGATCACGCGCCGAATTACCCAAACCTCGGCACCCACCTGGGTATCGACGCCACACGCAAGCTACCTTCCGAAGGCTACCACCGCGCCTGGCCGGAGCTGGTGAAGCTGCCGCCCGAGGTGCTGGCCAAGGTGGACGCAATGCGAAACGGCGTGGGCTAATCGACTCACGTTTACCGCCCCGCCGGCGCCGGCGGCTTCGCGGCAAAGCGCAGCGCGGCCGGCAAGGGTTGCGTGGTGGAAGCGGGTTTGGCCGTGGGGTGTCCATTTCCGCCCGCCTCGTGCCCGCGCGGAGCCATCTCGCTCAGCCGGAAAGAATGCGGCGTCTCATCCTGCACACCGGCCCGCTTTTTGGAGATATCGATCGCCTGCCGCATCGTCGGTTTGTTCACCGAGTAGAGCATGGCCGTGTCCTCGGTGAGCCGTCCGGCCTCGAAGTGGCTGATGATATCCTGCTCAAAGCTATGCCAGCCTTGCGTGACGCCGGCCTCGATGGCGGCATGCGTGCTGCGGTTTTCGTTCTCGCCGAGCTGCACGATCTCCCGCGTGCGCAGATTGCTCCCCATGATTTCCGTGAGCAATTGCCGCCCGCCGCCCACCTTGGGCGCCAGCCGCTGGCTTACGATATAACGCAGCGTGGAAGCGAGCCGCTCTCGCACCTGCGCCTGCTCGCCCTGCTCAAACATGCCGATGATGCGATTGATCGATTGCCCCGCGCTGATGGTGTGCAGCGTGGAGTAAACCACATGGCCCGTCTCCGCCGCGGTGAGCGCGATTTCCATCGTCTCCCGGTCGCGAATTTCGCCCACCAGAATGACCTTCGGCGCCTGGCGCAAAGCCGCGCGCAGCCCCATGGCAAACGACGAATAATCGCGTCCCAGCTCGCGCTGCGAGAAGGTGCCGTTCTTCTGCGGGTGCAAAAACTCGATCGGATCTTCCAGCGTCACCACATGCACGCGCATGGTCAGATTGATCTCATTCAACATGGCTGCCAGCGTGGTGGTTTTGCCCGAGCCCGTGGCGCCGGTGCAGAAAACGATGCCCGTTTTCTCCTTCACGATGTCCTTGAAGATCGGCGGCAAACCGAGCCCTTCGAGTGACGGCATCTCGGTGGAAAGCTTGCGCATCACGATGGCGTGGCGCCCGTACTGCCGGAACACATTCACCCGGAAGCGCGCCGTATCCGCCAGCGAATAGCTCGTGTCGCAGGAGCCGTTGATGGTCAGATCTTCCTGGAGCCGATCGTTATCGCGGGTGAGCACCTCGGCAAATCGCAGCGTATGCTCCGGCCGCAGCACCGGCATCAGTCCCGCGATTTCGACCGGGGTGAGCACCCCGTTGATTTCCACCTGCGGCGGCTGTCCCACCACGAAAAGCAGATCCGAAGTGCCCTTCCCTCCGGTGTTAAGCATGGTTTCCAGGGCCTGATCGAAGAAAGTAGCGGAATCGGTGCTCATTGGTGGGGCCTACCGAAAGCGGAATGCGTGCCTGCCGGCCCACCATCCCCCCGATAAATAATTCGGCCGGCGGAGCAAGAGCTGCCGCCGGCCGAAAAAACTCAGAATTTGCTGAAAACTCGCGTCTTACCGGTCCCGCAGTTTCGCCAGCAGACGGAGCAGCTCCACATAGAGCCACACCAGCGTGACCATGAGCCCAAAGGCGCCGTACCATTCCATGTATTTCGGAGCGCCATAGGCCGCCCCCTGCTCGATCACGTCAAAATCGATAATGAGATTCAGCGCGGCGACGGCACAGATGACGACGCTAATGCCGATGCTCAGCATTCCGCTTCCCCGAATGCTCGGAAAGGTAAACCCAAACATCCCCAAGATCCACGTGAGCATGTAGAAAACGAAAATGCCGAAAGTCGCGGCAATGACGATTTTCTTGAAGCGTTCGGTGGCCCGAATCATCCCCGTGGTATAAGCTCCCAGCATGGCCGCCAGCGTGGCCCCGGTAAGAATCGCCGCCTGGAGCGCAATACCGGGATAAGCCTTATTCATGATCACGGAAATCCCGCCGAGGAAAAGCCCCTCGCACGCCGCGTAGATAGGGGCCGTCACGGGCGCCCACGTCATTTTGAAACAAGTGATGAGCGCGAAGATGAGCCCGAGAATCGAGCCGATGACCGCCAGGCCGATTCCTTCCTGGCCGGCGCGCCAGGTGAAAGTGCCCGTGAAGGCCGCAATCCCAAGCAGGATGGCAGTTTTGTTGACCGCGCCTTGCACCGTCATGGTCTGGGCCGAGCCGTACACCGTGACCTTGGAGAAGGTGTTTTCGTTGAGAGTGGGATTTCCAGGCATAGGATTTGGTAGGTAGGACTAGATTACACCGGAGCCGTTCAAAATAGCAACCGGCACGCAGTGGGAGGCGAAGACGAGCAATTTCAGGTCCACCCATGAGGTGGAATTCGCTGTTCGGAGTCCCGCCTTTAGGCGGCCACCAGCGTCTTTGCAGCCTAACGGCGGAACTCCGAGCACCCTCCTGGTAAATGGCACCTCGATAGCGCTACGAATGCGCGATGCCCCCTCCGCTCCCTCGCCGCCGCTGGCACCGCGCCGTCTTCGTCTGCGCCGGCCTTTACAATATCCTCTGGGGCCTCCACGCCAGCCTGGACCCCCAGTGGTTTTTCCGCTTCACCGGCCTGGCCCCGCTCAATCACCCGCAGTTCTACTCCTGCCTGGGCATGGTCATCGGCCTCTACGGCGTCCTTTACCTTGAGGTCGCGCGCCAGCCCGAGCGCGGATGGCTCCTGGCCGCCGTCGGCCTTACCGGCAAATTCCTGGGGCCCATCGGCATGGTCTATTACATCGCCCTCGGCGTCTGGCCTCTGAAAGCGCTGGTCCTTTGCCTCACCAACGACCTCCTCTGGTGGATTCCCTTCGCCCTCTATCTGCGCGACGCCTGGCCCGCCTTTCGGCGCGAATGGTCCGAATAGCATTTTCTGGTGGCGGCCATCGGACAGCCCCGCTCTCCTCTCTGCATGTTACTCGCCCGCCCCCGCCTGATCCTGCTCGCCGCGCTGCTGAGCCTGGCTGGGTGCCATAGCCGTCCTGCCGGGCGCTCGGAGGAGCCGTGGGTCATTAGCCCCATCGTGGCCCTGGAGGCGCTCCAGGCCAAAGCGCTCTATTACAACGGACCCGCCTGGGCCGCCTTGCTGGCGAAACGGCCCGATCTGCTCGCCGAGGACGACCGCGCCGTCGAAGCCCCGAAACACCGCAATTTCGACCAGGCCGCGCAAGATCCCGATTTCTTCCGGCGGTTGGACCGCCAATTCCGCTTCGATGCCTTGCTCCTGGTCGGTGACCCGAGCCTCTACCGTCCGCTCCTCAAACATCTGCTGGAGACGTCCGATTGGAGGTTGGCGTATCTCGATCACACCAGCGTCGTCTTTCGCCGCAATTGGCCCGAGTCTTGGAAACCGGAGGCGCTGGCCCCGCTCCGCGCGCGCATGGCGGCCCTGCCGAAGGATGTGCGGGCCTACGTGCTCGGCGAAATCGCCAATAAGCTCGTGGGCGTGCGCCGGCTGGCCGACGCGAAAACCGTGCTGGACGAAGCGGAGCAAACGCACACCAAAGTGCCCGAGGTCTGGATCGCGAAGGCCAATTTGCAAATGGCGAAGAAAGATTGGAATGGGGCGATCGAGAGCGCCGGGCGCGCCCTGAAACTGGACGAAAGCTCAAATCAAGCGCTCACCTGCCTCTCGCAGAGCCTCTATGCGAGCGGCCATTTCCGCGAAGCCTTCGCCATCACCAAACAGCTCGTCGCCAAAATCCCCGACGCACCGGCCATCCTCTTTCACCACGCCATGGTGGCCCACGAGGCCCACGAATACGAAGCCGAGATCGACGCCTTGAAAAAGCTCGTCGAACGCGCGGACCGCGCTCACTGGTCGGCCACCGGCTACCGCATTTTCCTGGGCCAGGCCTACCTCGCCGATGGCGATGCCCACAATGGCCTCGAGATTTTCACCCAAGTACTCGCCGCCCCCGATCTGAACCCCGAGCAGCGCAAAGTGGCGGAAGACCGCATCGAGCAGCTTCGCAAAGTAGAAGCCGAGCGCGAAGCCCTCCGGAAATGAAGGCCTCCCCCCCCTTCTTCTTTTCGTGTTTTTAGTGTCTTTCGTGGTCAAAAAATCCCCGTCCCCGCGCACGGTTGGTGAGTGACGCCGCCCCTCGCCTTAGCGCAGAATCGCCATTCCCTTATGAGCAACCTTTTCGATCTTTCAGGTGAAACGGCCGTCGTGATTGGCGGCACCGGCGTCCTCGGCGGCGCCCTCGCGAGCGGCCTGGCCGAAGCCGGCGCCCAGGTGGCCGTGCTCGGCCGCAGCGCCGAGCGTGGCGAAGCTCGCGTGCAGCTCATCGCCGCCACCAATGGCATCGCCGCCTTCTTTTCCGCCGACGCCAATGACCGCGCCTCCCTGGCCGCGGCCCGCGCGGCGGTCGAAGCGAAATTTGGCCCCATCAGCATCCTGGTGAATGGCGCCGGCGGCAACGATCCCCGCGTCACCGTCACCCCCGAGCGTCCTTTCGAGAGCATCCAGGCCGACGACTGGCGCATGGCCTACGATCTCAACCTCGTGGGCGGCGCCCTCCTCCCTTGCCAGGAATTCGGCCCCGCCATGTGTGCCGCCGGCCGCGGCAGCATCATCAATATCTCCAGCGTCGCCGCCCACCTCCCGCTCTCCCGCGTGGTGGCCTACGCCTCCGCCAAAGCGGCCGTCTCGAATCTCACCCAGTTCCTCGCCCGCGAATGGGCGCCGAAAAACGTCCGGGTCAATTCCATCACCCCCGGCTTCTTCCCCGCCGAGCAAAACCGCAAGCTGCTCTTCAACGACGACGGCTCTCCCACCGCGCGCACCAGCTCCATCTGGACGCACACCCCCATGAACCGCTTCGGCGAATCCCACGAGCTGGTCGGCGCCTGCATCTACCTCGCCAGCCACCGCGCCTCCAGCTTCGTCACCGGCACCGATCTGCGCGTAGACGGCGGCTTCCTCAGCCAGACGATCTGAGGCGGCCCGCGTCCCCCGTGCCTCATGCCGCCCCGGCGTGAAAGCGCGGTGGATGGATCCACTGCCGCGAGTGATTCCCGCCGGCGATATGCCGGCCGACACTCCCCCCTCCGCGCGGCTCGATAAGATGGTAGGTGTACTTGCACCATGATACTCATCGGCATTCTTATGTATTTCGGAGCGCTGATTATTCCAGCAGTGTATTTGCTGTCCACGCACTGGCGAGGTGCAGCCAAGCGTCCAATGCTCATCGGTGTCGGTCTTCAGGCTTTTTGGTCGTTGGCTGTGTGGGCATTCGTTTACTTCTCGTGGCGAGCTGGCCATCAAGATGCTTGGATGGGTTGGGGCTTGCTTCTCCCTATCAATATCGTCGGCTTGATCTACTTCGTAGTTGTTCTCTTAATTTATGCGCGCGAAGCAAGAGTGCAGAGATAGTTCGCCCTGCTTATTCTGCTTAGCTTCTTTGCCATGCTGCCATGCTTAGATTTGCCCTCATTTCATTCCGGGTGTTGCGCGCACTGCCATTTCTCCCCTGAAGCTCGGCCAGTCTTTACTACGGCCACGGCGATCCACACCTCACTGAAAGGCGGGTTCCCCCCGCGTCACACCGAACCCAATAGTTCCAGAAATTCAGACCACGAATTCGCCAGCGAATAAATATTCTCATCCCACGAATGGTCATTTGTGCCGAGGAGCCTCGCTGCCGCTGGCTCATTCTCATGGTCCCAAAAATATACACCCCCTCTAAACTCATCGAGCAAACCAAGAAGAACTAGATTGCCATCTCCATCGTGACCGATAGGTGCGAATCCTGATGGCACTCTCCGCCCGTAATCGTGTGACACAGAGAGTATTTGCTCCGCATCAAAAAACTCCTCAATTCTAACGCTTGTGGGGATTTCAGGAAGCGTTTCACGGCAGATGAAATTATTCTCTGCGGTAGGTAAGCCACCATTGGTTCTGCCCAACCATTCACGGAATTCCGATGGAAGATCCGTCCCAAACGCCTGCTCCACGAGCCGAATCTCTCGATCGGCGATCGCCGCTCTTGCATCAAGGAATCTAATGTTTCGCATGTTCGGATTTCGCGACGTTTAAGTTGCTCTTTACGGAATAGAAGAGGTCGAATGGAAGAGATCAATTCTAGCTATTGACAATCTCTTCCCTCGTCCACGCCTAGTCATTGCTACGGCAGCCACGTTCGGGCCCGTGAGCTATCCCAAGTTCGTCGCACATCGTGCACTGATGACTGCCTTCTGATTACTGATTACTGATTACTAAGCCCCCGGCCCTACTCAAACGGAATCCCCACCGCCGGCGCCCCCGGCGTCGTCGTCACGTGCGCCTGCGTCCGCGTATCGGTCGTATTCCGGGTTTCCAACCCACCTGAGGTCGTGGTCATCAGCCGCGGCGAGCGGATCACCATCTCGCTCATCCGATCTTCAAACTTCCGCGGTCCGGGGCGAAACTGATCGTCGATCCCCTCAAACGCGTTGCGTCCGGTGACCAGATTGTAGATCGAGAACGGCACCGACACGCTGACACCCGCGGCCCAGTGGCCGCCCAGCAGGTACGCGTCGTCGTAATACTCCACGCCCGCGATCACTCCTGGCAGGAGCCGCGCTTCCAGCCGCGCCTTGAAGCCCTCGTAGTCGCTCCCGTAGGGGTTCACGAAGTGATAGTAGCCGCCGAAGAGCCGCACCTCCGCGAACCGATCCAGTCCCGGAATCAAGATTCCCAGCTCGGCATCCACGCCCTCCAGCGGCGCCTCGAAAGTCTTGTATGAGCGCCGGCGCGTAGTCTCCCGCACCAGCGTGGCGCCGACACCGCCAAATGTCCCCCCCGATCCGAACGTGGTGAAAGTCTCGCGCTTATTGAACCGGTCCACCTCGTGCTGCTTATCCTCCGGCAAATAGTAATTCACCCGCGCATCGATGTAGCGCGTCAGCACCTCCGCGCCGAAGCCAGCCCCGTTGAAATCGTGGCCGTGCTCGCTGTGGATCTGATCGAAGAACGCGTTCAGCCCCACGATGATGTCGCGGCCGGGGATCCGTTTCCGAAAGCCCGCGCCAGTGTTCTGCAAGTACTCCCCGTTGTCCGAGTAGCGGTAACGCGAATCCAAAAAGAAATAAGCGTCCCGGGACGAGCTGGCCCAAATCCCCGTGATGCTATCCAGCCAGCCGCTCGTGAGGTGATTGCTCATTACCACCCCCGTGGTGATCAGCCCGGGCGGATCGCTCGGAAACCAATTCCGCTTCTCCTCCGGCACCACCACTTTTTTCTCCTCGTCCACGGGGTGACCCGCCTGCACGGTCATAGCCGCCAGCAGGAAGCCGGCTGCAGTGAGGATCGGGGAGGTAAATCTCATGAAAAGTCGCGGGCGCGCCGCGCTCATCGCTCCAGGGGGGCGATGAACGGCGTCCCGAATGGCAACGCTACGTAGCGGAAACCCTTCCACTGGGCAACAAATTCTCCAAAAAGGCGAAAAAACTCTTCGTGCCTCACGCGGCCCTCCGCGTGAAGGCGAGGAGCCACTCCGCGGGTGGTCTTAAAAAACGATAAAGCGAACGGCAAGGTGCGCGGGATGTTGGGAAGTTCCACCTCCCTCTGCCGGGCCGCGTTTTTCACGCGAAGGGCCGCGTGTTCCACTAGCTGCTCTGTGAACCAGCGGCGCTCGCGCGCAAGACTAACCACCCTTCCCAAGCGGACCAAACGTCCGCCCTCTCAAAAATCTCCCCCATTTCCAAAAAAAGAGATGCCCCTGCGCTAATCCCGTGTTGTACCAATGGCGGCGTGTCGCTCTCCCTCACAGAACCGCAGGATGACCCCGCGATCGCCTCGCTGGAAGTCCGCCATTTGCGCGACACGATTGCGGCCATGCGGACGCAGATGGAAGACCTCGTGGCCGACCACCAGGCCGCCCTCCAGTACGCCGCCTCCGTCCGCCAGGGAGAAGGCATGCACCTGCGCGATACCATCCTCGCCACGCGCGAGGCGATGGACGATACGGTCGCCCGCCACGCGGCGGCCGTTCAGCAGGCGGCCGCGACCGGCATCAATGAGACTCAGCAGCTTCGCGAGACCGTCCGCGCCATGCGCGCCGCCATCGATGAGTTCACGGCCACCCAGCACGCCGCCATCCAGCACGCCGTTTCCAGCGGCCAAAACGAGCTGCATCAATTGCGCGAGACCGTGCGCATGATGCGCACGCAGATCGACGACAGCGAGATCCGGCATCGCACCGAGCTCCAACACGCGGCCGCCGCCGGCCAGACCGAGGCCAACCAGCTCCGCGAGACCGTGCGCTCCATGCGCCACCAGATGGACGACCAGATGGCCAAGCACCAGGCGGATATCCAGGCGCACACTTTGGCTGCGCAGACCGAAGGGCAGCAGTTCCGCGACACCGTCCAGAGTGTGCGCGCGGAGCTCGATACCGTGCGCTTCAATAGCATAGGCCAGACTCAGGCCGCCGTCTCCGCCGCCCACGAAGAAATCGCCGAGCTCAAAACCACCGTCGCGACCCTGCGCGAGGAGCTCGAGCGCAACACCATTCTCCACCTCGACGAAATTCAAACCCTCCGCCGAAACGCGCGCGACGAGCAGTTGCACATGCAGGAGACCATCGCCACGCTGCGCGCTCAACTGGAGATTGCCCATGGCCGCTAAAAAAAAGACCCCCTCCGCCCAATCCACTGCCGTCGTGCCAGCTCCCGCCGCTGCGGTCGCTGCACCCACGGATGAGTCCCACCGCAGCCCCGCCGAGCAAAGCCTCCGCCGCGCCGAGCTCCTCCTCCGCATCTCGCGCGAAGTCGCCGCCCTCCAGACCCTCGAGGACGTCCTCCGTACCATTGTGGAGATCGCGGCCCGCGAGTCCGACGCCGAGCGCGGCACGCTGTTCCTCAATGACGCCCGCACCGGTGAGCTGTACTCGCGCATCGGCCACGGCGCGGGCTTCCGTGAAATCCGCATTCTGAACAATACCGGCATCGCCGGCCACGTCTTCACCACCGGGGAGGGCGTCATGGTGGACGATGCCTACTCGGACCCGCGCTTTTACAAAGCCGTGGACGAGCAAACCGGCTACATCACCAAGAACATCGTCTGCGCCCCCATCCGCACCGCGCGCGGTGAAATCGTCGGCGCCCTCCAGCTCCTGAATAAGCGCAAAGGTCATTTCACCGAAGAAGACCTGCGCTTCCTCGAGGCCATTGCCACGCAGACCGCCGTCACGCTCCAGAGCATGCAGTTTGCCGAGCGCATGCAAGAGGCCCGCAAACAGGAAATGCGCTTCCTCGAGCTGGTCTCCGATGTCACCTCCGATATCGATCTCGGCACCATGCTGCAAAAGGTCGTGGGTGAAGCCGCCCGCATGCTGGAGGCGGATCGTGCCACCCTCTTTCTCCACGACGAAAAGAAAAACGAGCTCTTCTCCCGGGTAGTCATGGGCGAGGCCATGGGCGAAATCCGCCTGCCGAGCCATGTGGGCATCGCGGGCGCCGTCTTCACCAGCGGCCATACCATCAATATTCCGCACGCCTACGCCGATCTCCGCTTCAATCCCACTTTCGACAAAAAGAGCGGCTATTTCACCCGCTCCATCCTCTGCGTCCCGATCGTCAATAAAGCGGGCAAAGTCATCGGCGTCACCCAGGTGCTGAACAAGCGCGGCGGCCCCTTCCGCGAAGAAGACGAAGCCCGCCTGAAGGCCTTCACCGCGCAGCTCGCGATCTCCCTCGAAAACGCCAAGCTTTTCGACGACGTCCAGAACATCAAGAACTACAACGAGAGCATGCTGCAAAGCATGTCCAACGGCGTGCTCACCCTCAGCGAGGATGAGCGCATCGTCACCTGCAATGCCGCCGGTCTCGAAATCCTGCGCACCAACGCCGCGGAGATCTTGCAGAAGAATGCGAAGGACTACTTTACCGGGCCGAACGCCTGGGTCCTCGAGCGCATTCACACGGTGGCCCAAACTCTCGAGTCCGACGTGACCATGGACGCCGAGATTTGCCTCGGCAACGAGCAGGTCTCCGCCAACCTCACCGTGCAGCCGCTCATGAGCGTGGAGGAGAAAGGGGTTCGCAAAAAGCTCGGCACCCTGCTCCTCATCGAAGACATCAGCAGCGAAAAGCGCATGAAGTCCACCATGTCGCGCTACATGGACCCGATGCTGGCCGATCAGCTCCTGGCCAGCGGCGAAGAGCTGCTCGGCGGCAAAAGCGTGGTCGCGACTGTGCTCTTCTCCGATGTCCGCGGCTTCACCAGCATCACCGAAGAGCTCGGCGCCCAAGGCACGGTCTCGCTCCTCAATGAGTACTTCACCATCATGGTGGACTGCATCACCAAGGAGGGCGGCATGCTCGATAAATTCATCGGCGACGCCATCATGGCCGCCTTCGGCCTCCCCATGGGCCACGATGACGACGAAGACCGCGCCGTCCGCGCCTCCATTTCCATGATCGTCGAGCTCCGCCGATGGAACGCCATCCGCGCCGCCTCCGGTCGCAAAGGCGTGGATATGGGCATCGGCCTCAATACCGATACCATCGTCTCCGGCAACATCGGCTCGCCGAAGCGCATGGACTACACCGTCATCGGCGACGGCGTCAACCTTGCCTCCCGTCTCGAAAGCGCCTGTAAACAATACGCCGCCCGCATCCTCATCAGCGAAAACACCTATCGCAAACTCCGCGGCACCTACCGCATCCGCGAAGTAGACAAAGTGGTCGTCAAAGGCAAAAACGAACCTGTAGCCATCTTCGAAGTCCTGGATTACCACACCGACGAAACTTTCCCCAACCTCCTGGAGACGGTCAATTACTTCAAAGGCGGCCTAAACTACTACCGCAAGGCCAACTGGGACGAAGCCACCAAGTGCTTCAAAGAAGCCCTCGCCCTCAACCCCCAGGACGAGCTCTCCAACATCTATGTAGACCGTTGCAGCTACATGAAAGCTCACCCGCCGGAGGGCGAGTGGGACGGCGTGTATGTGATGAAGTCGAAGTAGGTCGCGGCGGCAGCTCTCTGCGAAAGCATACCTGGCGCCCCGCGCGGGCCTACAGTAGTCATTGAGCCTGGAGGCAAGCACGTCAAGCCACGTCGACTATGGTCATCCGAAAACTCATGTTCGCCATGTCCATTCTCGTGGTGGATGGGCTTTGCCACGCTGCCGATCCCGAAACTCTCTCTCGAACGGAGTTTCAGGAGTTGCGGCGACTCCATTGGCAGACCGAGGCAGTTAATGACCTCTTCTTTCAGCTAGTTTTCTTAGCCCTTCTCCTGCTCTTCGGGTATGCCACCATCTACGGCGCCATGCTGATCGCGTTTCTCACTCGTGAACCGCTTCACACCCGCAAGAGCAAGACAGCGCCTAACCGTAACGTCCCTCCCTCCTCATGAGCCCGCAATCGTTAGAGATTGAGTTCCCAAAACCCGAGTCGCGCGAACGGACCAGGCACGAGGTTACCCACGGAGCGAAGTTGATCTGCATTAATGACAAAAACCTCCACCGTAACTATAGCCCCGGCCCAGTCGTTGAGGGACAGATATACTGCGTTCGCGAGCTATACACCCAGGGCGGGGTTCCCGGCGTGCTTCTCGTGGGCATCGTCGGTCCGTTTGATTTTGGCGGTTTGGAGTGCGGGTTTCTGCTGTCGCGCTTCCGATGGATCCACGACTGACACAGCAACGCATCAAAGCTTGGCCTTGATCCAACTATAAAAACTGCCCGCAATTTGAGCGTAGCCGGTGGGATTCGGGTGAACTCCATTATTGGTAGGAAAGCCATCCACCGGGTCCAAATTGAGCTCTGTGGGGACTAGATAGATACCCTCGTTTTCCCGGTGCGAAAGCCGTTCCAGCATGCGCTGGACGATCCGGTGCTGAATGCGCTTCCAGCCCCAGCGGGGGTATTTGTCTTTGTAGTTGGCGGTGAAGCCCTCCTGGCGGGCATTGGGCGGGGTGGTGAGGCCTACGGCCAGCATCGCCTTCGGTGCGGCCAGATGAAACGCCGCCAGCAGCTTGTCGGCGTTATCCAGAACTTCGTTGATTTTGGGATCGGGATGGTTGGGATCGGCCGCGAAGCAGTCATTGATGCCTAGGAGGAAGGTGACCACGTCCGGCGGCTGGATGGCGCAGCTCTCGCGAAAATAGCGCGGGAGATCGAAGGCGCCGGTCTTGCCATCGGCCGCGGGGAAGACGAACGGGCTGGTCGCTTTCCGGGCCAGGGGGCCGGCCGTAACGCCCGGAGCTTGGGCCGTGAATTTCTCCAGAAAATCGATCCACCTCCAGCCGCCATAGCCCTCGTGCGCTACCATGGGCAGTGCGGAGGGCGGCTTGTGCGTGCCAAGCATGGTCCACGCCGGATTGCCGGGTCGCGAGAGCAGGTTCGCCATTTCATTGGGATACACGGTGGCGTGAGTAAGGCTGTCGCCCACGATGAGCAGCCGGAGCGTCTTCCCCTTGCCGGCCTCGCGCGGAGAGATGTGCAGCGTGCTCGTGCCATGCTCCAGGACCTTGCCGCCCGCATCTTTGACCGTGACCTCAAGGGGATGATCACCGACGTCGCGATCGGCGGGCGTCACGGTCCAGCGCCGGTCCTCGCTCTTTCCCAGCGCGCAGGTGAATTCGAAGCGGTACTTTTCCGGGGTCTCGGTCAGGACGATGTTATCGTAGTAAACACTGAGCGCCACCTCCGGCGTGCCGTAAATCGTGGGCGGCAGCGTGAGCTGAAGCTCGCCGGCCGCAGAATGCGCGGCCATGGGCGCCAGTAATACCGCCAGGAGGGTGAGGAGGAGTTTCATGGGGGAGGGGAGTCCGGTCTCCTGGATCACCTGCGGGCTGTGCCAATCTTTGCCTTTTGCTCTCGGTTAGCACAAAGTCGTACGTCATTCCCTCCATGAATCCCTCCACCTCATCTTCCCGCCGGCAGTTTCTCATAACCGCGGCCGCCGCCGTGACCACGTTCAATATTGTGCCGCGACACGTGCTCGGCGGTCCGAAGTTTGTCCCCCCGAGTGAAAAGGTCAATGTGGCCATCATCGGCACAGGCGGACAGGGCCGGATGAATGTGCGGGCGCTCTTCCCACTCGATGACGTGCAGATCATCGCGGTGGCCGATCCCGCCGAGTCGTTCAGCCTGGAAAAGTTCTATTTCAAAGGGATGGGCGGGCGCCTGCCGGTGAAGGCCGAGATCGAAAAACACTACGCCGGAAAAACGCCCAACTTTCGCTGCACGGATTATGTCGATTTCCGCGAGATGCTGGAAAAGGAAAAGTCCATCGATGCGGTGCTCGTCGCTACCCCGGACCATCTGCACGCCTATGTTTCGGCCATCGCCATGCGCGCCGGCAAGCACGTCTATTGCGAAAAGCCCCTCACCCACAATATCTGGGAAGCGCGGCACGTGGCCAAGGTGGCGGCCGAAACCGGCGTGGCCACACAGCTTGGCAGCCAGGGACATTCCTCAGTCGGCACGCGGGAAACGATCGAGTACGTGCAAGCGGGAGCCATCGGCGCGGTGAAAGAAATTCACGTCTGGGTGAATGCCCAGCGCTGGAATCCCGCGCTCACGAGCAAGCCGGCGGACACGCCGCCGGTGCCGGCGGGCCTCAACTGGGATTTGTGGCTCGGGCCGCGCCAGGAGCGCCCGTTCCACCCCGCTTACTTCCCGGTAGCCTGGCGCGATTTCTGGGATTTCGGCTGCACCGGGATCGGCGATTTCGCCTGCCACGATATGAATAGCGCGGTGCGCGCTCTGGACCTGCCGCTGCCCTCGCGGATCGAGGCGCACGCCGCCGGTGTCATGGATCGCGAAATCGCGCCGTACGGCTCGATGATCTACTACACCTTTCCCGCCGCGGGGCAGCGTCCCGAAATCCGCATGACCTGGTACGATGGCGGCCTCATGCCGCCCACCCCGGCTGCCTTGGGCGATTTCCCCCTGCCCAAACGCGGCTGCCTTTTGATCGGCGAAAAAGGCGTGATCCAGTTCGAGGGCAGCGGTGGTGCGCCCCGCCTCTTTCCCACCGCGCTCCGCGCCTATTCCCCAAAGCCGGAGCCCAAACTCAAGCGCTCAAACGGCCATCACCGCGATTGGATCGACGCGTGCAAAGGCGGCGAACCCGCCACCAGCCCCTTCGCCTATGCCGCCCACCTGACCGAAATCGCGCTCCTCGGCGTCCTCTCCCTGCGCACCCAAAAACCGATCGAATGGGACGCCCCCGGCATGAAAGCCACCGGCCTGGCGGAAGCGGACGCATTCATCAAGGAAAGCTACCGCAAAGGGTGGGAAGTGGTGTGAGCAGCCGCGCCATCGAATGGGGTTTTCTCACGGCTTAGGCTGATTAAATTTGGTCACCAGCGTGCGGCTTTCCGGCGAGAGCGATGCAAACGGATACGGCACGCGGCGGCCATCGGGCAGGATGAAAGTGACGTTGGCTCCGGTTACACCGCCAAACTTGGCCGTAAAGGCCTGCCCTGCAGTGTTGGTCCATTTTTGCATCGCACTCGGGTCCGTCTTCCCGCTGACCGCGGCCAGGCGGCGCTCGAGCTGGGCCCGGTGGAGATTTGGCGGGGTGAGTGCGTTGGCCGAGATCGGCTCGTAGTGCCAGCCACCCGAGCGCTCGCGCTTGGAGACGATCCCCTTCAGCCCCACGAAAACCAGTCCCGACGGACCCCAACCGTCCGGCGGCAGACCGGTCTCTTTCTTCCCGCGAATGTTCCAGAAAGTGTTGCCGGCCGCGGCGTGCCGTCCGCTGCCGGGTGGGCCGCCTGAATCCCACACGTCCGGGCCGCCGGCGCCGGTGTCGAGATTCGTGAAGAGGTTTTCGTAGGGCGCAGCCTTGTGGTGATCCAGCGTCAGCGCCTCGCCACTGCCCTCGGAAAATACGTTGCCGAGTGAATGCGCGACCGTCAGCTCATGGAAGAACCGGACCTTGAAGGCAAAGCGCGTGATCAGGTTGTCCACACTATCGGCCTCGATGCCATGATGGCCCACCCGCCCTTTCGCCTCGGCGGCTCGATTCGCGGTGAAGAGCACGTCGCTCACCGTGCAAAAGTAGCCTTTCAGAAAAATCCCGCTGTCGCAGTTGTGGATCGTCAAACGCCGCGCCCAGCAGTGTACGCCGTTTTCGATCTGTATGGCATTGAAGCCGTCTTCCTCCCAGTGCCCGCGGTACGGCTTTTTCGGAAACTCGAAGGTCAAATCCTCGACTCCGGCATGATGCAGCTTTGGCTCAAAGCCGCGGAGTGCCGCGCTCCAATCAGGCCGCAGATCGAAGCGCAACGGACGGTCGAGCGTGACCGTGTTTCCGTTGATCTCCCGGATACGCGCGGCGTAAGCGTAGGTCAGTTTTCCGGTGAGCTTCGCCGCGTCGTCCGGGCTGTCACGAAAGGCGTAATTCACCAGCGTGCCGGCGGAATCATCCTTTACCTCCACGGTCACTTCCTGCCCCACGCTGAGTTTGGCCGCATCCTCCACCGGGACGGCCAGCGCCCCGCGTTTGGCTCCCGGTGCGGCCACTTTCGCCAGCACGGCGCCGATGGGCGTCGCCCCTTTGAACCAGAGCAATCCGCCCGACCACGACCAGGCGACGGTGGACTTGCCATCGCCCGTCTCCGCCGCTTTTGGCCGCAGTTCCTGGAGCGCCTTCGTCCAGACGAGCGCCGTCTTGTCAGAGCCTGACCCTTTTAGCACGGTCCCGGATTCTGTGATTTCGATCACATCGGAAAGCAAATAGCGCCCCGGCGGGATTCCGATCGTTTTTCCCGCCGCTTCCTTGATCGCGCGCTGAAAGGCCGCGGTATCGTCGGTCTTTCCGTCGCCCACCGCCCCAAAGGTCTTCACCGAAACGGCCGCCGGCCGCTCGGGGATGGGTGACTCTCCGCGTTCGTAGCCGGCGAAAGAGAAATCCGGCAGCACCCCGGCGGCATCAAATTTTTCACCGTGCTCACCCCACAAGGCCGAGGCCTGCGCGGCCCGCGCAGTGGCCGACCGAGGCCCCAAGGCCGAACCGGCTAGCAGCGCCAGCAGGAGCATGCGCCACCATTTATTTAACATAGCGTCGCAGCAAACCACGATTGGGACAGGCGGGCAATTTCCATTTCGGAGAAGCCTGTTTCAGTGCGGCCGGTTGGATCCCGTGCGTCCAAAGCCCTTGTTTAACGTCGCTCAAACCGATACTTCATAAGGCATGAACGTCATCTTTCCACGCATGGCCGCCGTCCTCTTGCTTGCTATCGGTCTATGCCAGGCGCCTGCGCTCCGGGCCAGCGAGGAAGGGGAAGAGTTGCGGGCCGCGGATGCCGCGCTGAATACGGCGTACAAGGCCACGGTCAGCGCCATGCCCGACGCCGGGGCGAAGGAGAAACTGCGCGAGGCCCAGCGCGCCTGGATTAGTTTTCGGGATGCCGAGATTGCCCTCAACGCGGGCCTCCCCGGCGCCAGCGGCAATACCTTGAAAATGCTCCAGACGGCTTTGACCCAAGCGCGCACCAAGCAACTCAAAGCCCTCGCGCAAGCCGTGCGCGACGGCGGGATCGAGTAGCGCAGCCAACGAAGCGCCAGGACGGCCTGCGCGTTGTTTATTGCCCCGCATCCACCCGCTGGCGCCACTCCGTGTAGCCGTTCTTGAGCAATTCTTTCGGCCATTCGCCAAACCACGGCGTGCCGGTGCGACGCTCGCGCTCGATTTCGTTGTAGCTGTAGCGGCGGATGCCGTCGCGACCGGCGAAGACGGGGCGATTGGTGCCGATTTCGTAGTGGCGGGCCCAGATGGGTGGGGCGCTCGGATCGGGGATGGCGCGTTTGTCGTAGTCGGCGGAGTAGCGTTCAAAGTCTTCCTTGGGCGCGGGGAAGGTTTCCACGCGGAGACCGGTGAGCCGGGCTTTTTCGAGCCAGGCGACGGCGGCATCGATGGCAGCGCGGACTTCGGGCGTGGGGTGCTCGAGGCGCATGAGGAATTTGACGACTTCGGTGGTGTCTTGCGGGCAGATGGAGGCGAGCTCGAACGCGCGGCCGGGGCGGGGCTCGTAGGTTTTTTCATCGTGCTGCTGGCACCAGCCGGTGAGGCGGTCTTCGACGCGGATCTGGCATTTCAAGATGCAGGCGGTGGCGCGGCTCACGGCATCGCGGGCGCGGGCGCGGCGGGGCTCATCGAGCCAGCGGAAGGCGGGGTCGCCGGCGGCGGCATCGAGCAGCACGTGGAGGCAGCCGATCATCACGTAATCGTTGAAAGTGATGTGGGCGTGGAAATCCTTCGGATGCGGCCAGCGCTGAGGGAAGCCGCCGTTTTCGTACTGGCAGCCGAGGATGAAATCGAAGCCGCGCTCGCAGGCGGCCTGCCACTCGGGGTTCGGCTCCTGGGCGAGGGCGCGGGCGAGATAGGCGACTTGGGAGTGAAGGTTGCCGTTGTCGAAAGAGCTGTCTTCCGCCTCATGGGTGGCCACGACCGCGGCGCGCTGTTCCTCGGTGAGGATGGCGGTCATGTCGTAGTCCTTGGGCCAGCCGCCATTGGCGCGCTGGAAGAGGAGGATATTGGCGGCGATCTCGCGGACTTGCGTGGGCTCGTAGGAGGGCTGATCCGGAAGGGCTTTGATGAAGCGCGAATCGTCCTCGATTTTGCGCCAGTGATGGGCGCTATCGTGAAACCCGTGGGTGGAGATGGGCTGCAACGGCGTGCGCTCGGCGGCGAGGGCAGCGGTGGCGAGGCCCAGGATGAGGGCGCAGCGAAGGGCAGTGGCAATCATGGCGGGGGGGTGTCGGCGTAAACCCTGAGGGCGGGTGAAAGTTGCCTGGTCAGTGGGAGGCCCAGATGAGCCGGGCCAGGGTATTGGCCAGCACGCCCACGAGGCAGACGAGCGCGATGAAAAAAGTCCAGCGGGGGCGGGCGCGCAAGGAATCGAACCAAAGCACCTGCGACGCGGCCAGGGCCAGGGCAAAGAGCCAGTAAGCCCAGGCATACTGCCCGCGAAAGAGCGCCATGAAGACCACGCGAGTGTAGGGGTTTTGGGAGTAGAGGGCGAGAAAGGCGATGAGCAGGACGAAGCCGATGAGCACCAGGCCGGCGATGGTGAGGCTCAAGGCCACGGCCTCGCGCGTGCGCGGGAAGTCGAGCGACGGCGCGCGGGTAAAGAGGGCGGGCAGCGAGACGGCGGCCAAGCCGGCCGAGATAGCGATGAAGGCGGTTTCCGCGATTTTAAATCCGTTCATGGACGAAACTGGCGGTCCGCAGATCGCCGGGGCGCGATGCTAGCGAAGCGCGGGCCATCGTACATCCCTTTCGAGCGGGTCTAAAAAGGGGCGTGGCACGGGCATCTTGCCCGTGTGAAGGTGCCACGCGCACGGAGGTTGGGAGTTAGCACCAGGTTCCTCGCGCGGTTCACTGACATGGGCAGGATGCCGGCAAGATGCCCATGCCACGCGATTTAGAGCAGCCCCGTTACTTCCGGCCAGCCGCAGAGGACGTTGAGGGATTGTACGGCCTGGCCGGCGGCGCCTTTGACCAGATTGTCTTCGGCGCTGAGGAGGATGCAGCGGCCGGTGCGTGGATCGTGGCGCCAGGCTAGGTCGATGAAGTTCGTGAGGGCCACGTTCTTCGTATCGGGCAGGGCGCCGGGTGGGAGGAGGCGGACGAAGGTGTCGCCGCCGTAGGTTTCCTGCCACGTTTCTCCGATCGCTTCGGGGTTGGCGCCGAGGCGGAGGGAAGCGTGGATGGTGGTCTGGATGCCGCGGGTGATGGGGACGAGGTGCGGGGTGAAGCTGATGGTGACCTTTTCGCCGGCGGCGGCCGAGAGCTCCTGCTCGATTTCGGCCAGGTGCCGGTGTTTGGGCAGGCCGTAGGGGCGGACGCTTTCGTTGCACTCGCCGAAGAGGTACTCGAGCTTCACGGTGCGGCCGGCGCCGCTGACGCCGCTCATGCTGGTGACGACGATGGTGGTGGGATCGATGAGTTTTTTGCGCAGCAGCGGGGCCAGGGGCACGATGACGCTGGTGGGGTAGCAGCCGGGGCTGGCAATGAGCCGGGCGGCGCGAATCTCCACGCGGCGCAACTCCGGCAGACCGTACACGCTTTCCGCCAGGAGCTCCGGAGAGGTGTGTTTTTCCCCGTAGAATTCCTGATAGACGGCGGCGTCTTTGATCCGGAAATCGGCGCTCAGATCGATGACCCGCAGGCCGGCCTCGAGCAGCGGCCCGGCGAATTCCTTGGCCACGCCGTGGGGCAGGGCGAGGAAGGCGAATTCCGCGCCGGTGGCGGCAATGGCGACCACGTCCGAATCGATGAATTTGAGGCCCGCGGCGGGCAGGCCGGCAAAGCGGGGATAGACGGTCTCCAGCGGGGTGCCCGCGAGCTGGCGGGAGGTGAGGGCGCAGAGGTCCACCGAAGGATGGCGCACCAGCAGGCGCACCAGCTCTTCACCCGAATATCCACTGGCCCCGACAATGGCGACTTTCGCTCTCTTCATAGGCCACTTTCTACCCGACTGGCGGGCAGGAACAGAAGAGATTGCGGTCGCCGAAAACGTTGTCGATGCGCCCCACGGCCGGCCAGAATTTGTGCTCGCGCAGCCAAGGCGCGGGGAAGGCGGCCTGGGTGCGGGTGTAGGGGCGCTCCCAGGTATTGGCGCAGACGACGGCCGCGGGGTGTGGGGCGTTCTTCAGGACGTTGTTGACCGCGTCGGCCTCGCCGGTCTCCACGGCGGTCATTTCCGCGTGGATGGAGATCATGGCTTCGCAGAAGCGGTCCAGCTCATCGTGCGACTCGCTTTCGGTGGGCTCGACCATGAGGGTGCCCGCGACGGGCCAGCTCAGGGTGGGCGCGTGAAACCCGTAATCGATAAGGCGTTTGGCCACGTCTTCCGCCGTGCTCTTTTTGAATTTGCGGAGATCGAGGATGCACTCGTGGGCGACCAGGCCGCCCGCGCCTTTGAAGAGGACCGGGAAGTAGGGGTCGAGGCGGTTGGCCACATAGTTGGCGTTGAGGATGGCTACCTTGGTGGCCTCCGTGAGGCCGTCGCCGCCCATCATGCGGATGTACATCCACGGGATGACCAGGATGCTGGCGCTGCCAAAGCCCGCGGCCGAAATGGGGCCGACGCGCCCGGCCAGCTCCTGGCGATCGGGATCGGGCAGATACGGCACGAGGTGCGCGGCTACGCCGATGGGGCCCATGCCGGGACCGCCGCCGCCGTGCGGGATGCAAAAGGTCTTGTGCAGGTTCAGATGGCAGACATCGGCGCCGATATCGCCCGGCCGGCAGAGGCCCACTTGGGCGTTCATGTTGGCGCCATCCATGTACACCTGGCCGCCGTGCGAGTGGACGATGTCGCAGACGTCTGTCACGGTTTTCTCGAAAACCCCGTGGGTGCTCGGGTAGGTGAGCATCAGGGCGGCGAGCTCGCCGGCGTGCTTTTCGGCCTTGGCGAGCAAATCCGCCACGTCGATGTCGCCGTCGCTGAGGCATTCCACGGGGACGACGGTGAAGCCGGCCATGGTGGCGCTGGCGGGATTGGTGCCGTGGGCGCTGGCGGGTACGAGGCAGACTTTGCGGTGCGCTTCGCCGCGGGCCTCATGGTATTTGCGAATGACCAGCAGGCCCGCGTACTCGCCCTGCGAGCCGGCATTCGGTTCATGGCAGATCGCGGCGAAACCGGTGATCTCCGCGAGCCAATCGCCGAGCTGGCGGAAGAGCTCGCGGTAGCCGATGGCCTGCACCGGCGGGCAGAAGGGGTGCAGTTTTCCAAACTCGGGCCAGGTGACCGGCAGCATCTCGCTGGTGGCGTTCAGCTTCATGGTGCATGAGCCGAGCGGGATCATGGAGGTGGTGAGCGAAAGATCCTTTGCCTCCAGCCGCCGGATGTAGCGCAGCATCTCCGTCTCGGTGCGGTGGGTGTTGAAGACGGGATGAGTGAGGAACGGGCTCTGCCGCTGAAACTCCGCAGGGATCGTGGATTCCTGCCCGGAGAGGGAGGTCCCCTGCGCCGTGGCGCCGAAGGCCTCCAGCAGGGGGGCAAAATCATCCACGGTCTCATCCAGGGAAATGAGCAGGCCATCGTCCTCCACCACCCGGAAATTCATCCCGAGCGACTGCGCGTTTTCGAGGATATCGATCTGCCGCGGCGTGCTCATCGAAATGTGGATGGTATCGAAGAACGGCTCCTTCGAGACCACGTAGCCGTGGGCGCGGAGCGTAGTGGCGAGCCCGGCGGTGAGCCGGTGGACGCGCTGCGCGATTTGCTTCAGCCCTTGCGGGCCGTGGTACACGGCGTACATCGAAGCCATCACGGCCAGGAGCACTTGCGCCGTGCAGATGTTGCTGGTGGCCTTGTCCCGCCGGATGTGCTGCTCGCGGGTTTGCAGCGAGAGGCGGAAGGCGGGTTTCCCCAGGGCATCGTGCGAAACGCCCACGAGACGTCCTGGCAGCAGGCGCTTGTGGGCGTCTTTGGTCGCGAGGAAAGCTGCGTGCGGACCGCCGTAACCGAGCGGCACGCCAAAGCGCTGCGCCGAGCCGACTGCGATATCGGCGCCGAATTCACCGGGCGGTTTTAGCAAGGTGAGCGCGAGCAAATCCGTGGCGACCACCACCAGCGCGCCCGCCTTGTGCGCCTGCTCGGCCAGCGCGGTGTAGTCGCGTAACGCACCGAAGGTATCCGGGTATTGGAGGAGGACGCCGAAGACCTTAGGCCCAGGCTTGAAGTCCTTTTCCTTGGCGACGATCACCTCCACGCCGAGGGCCTCTGCGCGCGTCTGGACCACCTGGATGGTCTGCGGATGGCACGTGTGGGAAACGAGAAACTGGCTGGCCGTCTTCGACTTGCAGAGGTGGCGCGCCATGTTCATCGCCTCCGCCGCGGCCGTGGCTTCATCGAGCAGCGAGGCATTGGCGATCTCCAGGCCGGTGAGATCGGCAACCATCGTCTGGAAATTGAGGAGCGCTTCCAACCGCCCCTGGGCGATCTCCGCCTGGTAGGGGGTGTAGGCGGTGTACCAGCCCGGGTTTTCCAGGATGTTGCGCTGGATGACGGGCGGTACGAGACAATCGTAGTAGCCTTGGCCGAGGAAGGATTTGAGCACGCGATTGCGATCGGCCAGCGCGCGCAATTCGGCCAGCGCCTCGTGCTCGCCGCGGCCCGCCGGGATGGCCAGCGGGTTATTCATGCGGATGAGCGGCGGGATGGCGCGATCCACCAGCGCGTCTAAGGTCTTCAGCCCCAAGGTCTCGAGCATGGCGTGGATCTCTTCCTCGCTACTGCCGAGATGCCGGCGGGGAAAAGTATCGTTCGCGGGGAGACGCGTGGCGCTGAATTCGCCGTCCTGCGGCGAGTGAGACTGGTGCATCGGGAGAGGGTAGATTTGCCGGGGCGGGAATCAAGCCCGGAGGGGAACCGGCGGCTGGATGCGCTCGCCCTTTGCACAGAGACGGCGCAACCGTTAAGAGGGAGGCGCGTTCCATGTCCGTTTCCGCTCACAAACTTCGTCTTGGCGTTCTTGGCTCCGGCAAAGGCTCGAATTTTCGGGCGCTGGCGGAGGCGATTTCCGCGGGTGAGTTGGATGCGGAAGTGGTGCTGGTGCTCGCGGATGAAGCGAACGCGGGCATCCTGGCGCTGGCGCGGGAGCGCGGGCTGCCGGCGGAGTTTCTAGATCCGGGGCCCTTCCGCACGAAGCTTTCGCCGGAGGCGGAGCTGCGCCTGGTGGAGAAGCTGCGCGCCGCTCGCGTGGATTTGGTGGTGCTGGCGGGCTATATGCGGATGGTGAAGCCGCCAATGCTGGAGGCATTTCCGCGGCGGATCATCAATATTCACCCCTCGCTGTTGCCGGCTTTTCCCGGCTTGCAAGCCTGGGCCCAGGCGCTCGCGTCCGGCGTGAGCCAGACGGGGTGTACGGTCCACTATGTGGATGCGGGCATGGATAGTGGGGAAATCATCGGCCAGCGGGAGGTGCCGGTGTTGGCGGGCGATACGGCGGAGACGCTCCACGCGCGCATTCAGGAGGCGGAGCACCGGCTTTACCCGGAGGTAATCGCGCGGCTCGCGCGGGAGTTTCACGCCGCTCGACTTTCGGCGTGATCCTCCGCAGAGAAGGCGGCGTGAAATCCCTCTTGCTCGCCTTGGGGCTCGCGGCCTTTGTGCCGATGCTGGCCCCGGCCCAATCCGCCGCGCATCTGGCGCAGAACTTCAGCGTCGTCTTTCATAATCCCGACCCGGAATACTACGTGGAAGGGTGCGGCCTGGCGCACTTGGACAATGGCGATTTTGTGGCGGCGGTGCCGGTGGTGCCACGCAATGAATGGAGCGAGGCGCGGCGCGTGGAGCACAGCGTCATTCACCTGGTGCGGAGCGGCGATGGCGGCCAGAGCTGGAGCGAGATTTCGAGCCTGCCGTACTATTCCGCCGTGCCCTGGACTTATCAGGGGGCGCTTTATCTTTTCGCGAACAAGCCTGGCGCGAAGTCGCGCAATGACGATTTGCTTTTGCTGAAGAGCAGTGACGGCGGCAAGAGTTGGTCCGAGCCGGTGCTTTCCAGCACAGTGGGATCCGAAGCTTGGAATTCACGTGACTTGAAGTCGC